>JADMIO011609017.1_pt1 | contig 122741 bp, 118 predicted proteins | sample 8958161 | NCBI WGS metagenome assembly JADMIO01 (sample SAMN16585339, study PRJNA669376) | soil metagenome | isolation source: Crop rotation soil | place: USA: Cullars Rotation, Alabama | collected 2011 | reverse complement strand
GACAACTTGTCCACGTGGAATTCTAAGCTTAGGATCCCAATGTGCTGGAAAGCTATTGGGCGGGGATCATCTTCCCGTCTGGTGTATAGGTAAACAAATCGTATACGGCCCGTTTTAGATCATTGTTGTCGTCAAATTCGATGGTCCCGGTAAGTCCCTCCATCCGAATTCCTTTGAGCGCTTTTTGAATCGAGACGCCATTCAAAGGCTGGCCAGATTTTTGGACCGCTTCAACTGCAGTCAGCAGCACCATGTACGCGTCATAAGCGCGGAATGCCAAGCCGCCGGGTTCGCGGCTGAATCGCGATTTGAAAGCAGCGGTAAATTGCTGGGCCGCCTCTGATTTAGTGACGGCCGGCAAGACAAACCTGACCTTCGTCTTGCCGATACCGGCAGATTGGACGAACTCCTGCTCGTCAAAGTTGTCTACTCCCAGGAATGGCTCGGAGACTCCCTTGTCCACCGCCTGGGAAACAAACTGGCCAGCTTGAGCTCCCTGGAGTCCAACAAACCATACCCTTGGCTTCTTCTGCTTAAGCGTCGCGATTGCGCCGCTAAAATCCACAGTGTCCTTGGTCACTGCCAGAACGGAATCGTCCGGGAGAACTCCACCTTCGTGGCGATATGCCTCCAACGCTGCATCTCTGAACCCGGTCGCCCAGGCATTCTGCTGGTTGTACACCATAACAGCGTTCTTCATGCCTCCCTTCAATGCCCACGATGATAGCGCCGGAGTTGAATGTTCGTCCGAGGGAATTACGCGGAAGAAATACTCGCCCCCACCTAACGTCAGCTTCGGCGAGGAGTCAATCGCTGAGAGTAAGGGAATCTTGTCTTTTGTTGCCTCGTCTGAGACGCTCAGAGCCGGCCCGCTCCCGGCCACTTCCACGAAGGCGACTACTTTCCCTTTCAGGTCCTGGTATTGTTTGAGCGTCGGGCCCACGTCCATTACAGAGTCACCGTAAACAACGTTCAACTCTGTACGGCCTAGACGCTTCGCGTCTTCGTGGGCTAGTTCGTAGCCCTGCCGACAGGACGTTCCGTAGGACATGTTCGGGCCACTGAGGGGCACCAACGCCCCGACAGCGACGGCGCTCGACGGCTGTTGCCGACATGCCCCGCCGATGAACGCCCCAAGGGCTAACAAGCCAATGAGGAAGGATTTCTTAAGGTTCACTGGGTTAACTCTCCTTCTTTCGCTTGCGCATTCTGCATAACGTCTGAAAGCCAACTGCAATTGTCGCCGAAGATAGAGCTATACATCAGTTCGTAACCCACTCTGCACATGCCCTCGACATCAATCTCGTTAATACCCCCGAGGGTATAGTAGGAACGCGCCGCACAGTCCACCTGGTGCGGGCACAGCGCTGAGAAGACGCAGTCCCGGCAAGGCTGCAGTGTCGCGATATTACGCTGCCGCATGCTCAAGGATAGTGGTGACGTCCTATGGTCGAACTCGGGGTCGAGGACGGATCCCAGGAGCTTGCTCTCGTGGATGAATCCCTGGCAAGGATAGACCTCTCCTTCCGGTCCCACCGCGATCCTCTTCACTCCCGATGAGCACTTGTAGAAGGTCCCTCCCGATTGCGCTTTCTGCCCCAAATCCGGTTCGAAGATCTGATATCCCTGGCGGCTGAACTCCAATAATGCGCCGATGAATTGTGAGACGAGTGCCGGTTTGTATTCCCATGCCCTCGCTCCGACGGTCAGAGCTGGACCTTCCCTTTCGAACGAGAAGGTGTGCCAAACGCAATTTGCCGGCTCATTTTGGTACACGTTTGTTTTGAACCATTCCAAAATGGCCGGTGCAGTTTCCATATCGCGGGCCAGAACAACGGTGTTTATCCGGATCTTGACGCCAGCGGACCGCAATAGGCGGTATGCCTCGATAACTTGCGCTACGGAACCCTTTCCGGACGCGTAGGGTCTGCGCGCGTCGTGGTCCGGGCCGTCGATGGACAACATCACTGTAAAGTTGTTTCGGCGGAGGAATTCGACGCGCTCAGCATCCATGAGAGTCCCATTAGTTGTCACAAAGAAATCGGTCGGAATTCGCCGATGCAGCTCCCGTGACAACTCGTGTGCTACCGCTGAGGCGCGATCAACTGCATACTGCATGCGCTTGAAGGCTATGAATGGTTCGCCACCGAAGAAGTGCAGCCCGAGGTTTGCTTGTCCCCGGTAGCCATCTGATTGGTAGAGTGCGCGGAGATTCTTTGCGATGTAGTCCACGGAGGCGTCGATTACTTCCAGCTTCATGTGGCTGGGTGTCATCCCATAGCTACCGCCGCTGGCGAAACAGCCCGGACAGGTCAGGTTGCAGTGGGAGGAGACGAGCAGAATCGCCGATACGTGACGATTCAGATGTTGTTCCGGTATCGGTTCTCCGTCAAAGAAATGATTCCGGCGGAGGAAATTAATTTGTTCTGAGCATGGGCCCGCCCAGTGCTCCGGTCGCCCAACAGCCAGAAACTCCCGCACTGCGTTCAAGGTGTCGTTTGTTATTCCAACAACGCTGAAGGGGAGGGATCGCACCAGCAAGAAGGGGGGACCCGTGCAACCGACGAACAGCCAGTCGGAGAGCTTATCGAATCGCCCGAATTGGTGTGGAGGGCCGATGCTGCTCGGCGCGGGAGTGCCGGTCAGTTGGCGCAGGGGCACAAAACCGACTCCGAGTCGTTGCGTGAAACCGTGTGGCATCCGAGGGCACTCAAGGCAGCTTGATAACCAAATCCTACGCGACTTAACCTTGCCTGGTGAAATGATACGAAGTGCCATTGATTCAATGTTTTAGCTGTGTCCGATCGTCGGTAGCCTGTCAGCCGCTTGGACTACCCACCGATATGGATCACGGATCAGTTCTCCAGACGGAACAATCTTGTTATGCGTGGAAGGGAAGCTGATCGCCTTGCTGGTGAGGCCGGCCTCGCTGGAGGTCGTCCCGTAACCGACGGTCCTCCGCTCCGGGCAGGACCTCAAAACCAGCCTAGCAGCGAAAATAGCCGGTACACGTCCGCGATACTGTCGGCCCCGGCCCAAGAGTTCGGCCTTTGGGTTTCGCCTCCGCAGCGCTCGACCAGAGGGTTGCTCCGGCACTGCACCGACTCCATAGTACTGGATTCTCCATGGACGATTCTGTCTCTACATCTGGTGTGCGTGATAAGATCAGCCCGTCTGCAACCACCTCTCGTCCTCGCCGGTCACTCAGATCTGGAGAATCGGTTGGGAGATAGAATCAAAGCACGCTATCATCACCGTTTGGACGACGAGGAGCGACGCGAGCAATGGCCGGATCAACATTTCAGACGAACCCTGAAGACCTGTACAAACTTCTCGATGATTGCCGCCACGGCGTTCTCCAGTTACCGGATTTCCAGCGGAGCTGGGTTTGGGACGAAGATCGCATCAAGAGTTTGATCGCTTCGATTTCACGAGCCTTTCCAGTCGGGGCGTTGATGACATTGCACACAGGCGGACCGGTGAACTTCAAGCCTCGACCTGTCGAGGGAGCACCTCTAGAGGCGAGGCATGCCGCTCCTCACTCCCTCCTGCTCGACGGCCAGCAGCGTATGACCTCGCTGTACCAAGTCACCTTGCGCGGGAAAGTCGTCGAAACGGTCACGCCGAAGAATAAAAAGGTAAAGCGCTGGTTCTATATCGATATACGAAAGGCACTGGATCCTACCATCGACAGGGAAGAGGCGATTGTCGGTGTTCCGGAAGATCGGGTTATCCGGACGGACTTCGGGCGCGAAACAGTGCTAGACCTATCCTCTGCCGAGCGTGAGTACGCCACGCTGATGTATCCGGTTTCCCAAGTCTTCGATTGGGACGCATGGCAGGACGGTTTTGACGATCATTGGCGCGGGGACCAAAATGACAGCATTCGCCAGGAGTTTCGGACATTCAAGCGCCAGGTCCTAGAGAACTTCAAATACTACCGTGTGCCAGTGATCGCGCTCGATCGATCAACATCCAAAGAAGCGGTATGCGTAGTTTTCGAAAAGGTAAATACCGGTGGCAAGCCGCTCGACGCGTTTGAGCTTGTGACCGCGATGTACGCCGCCGTCGGCCACGAACTCCGAAAGGACTGGTATGGCGATGACGGGTCCAAGGGGCGGCATCGGCGGTTTGCGGAGACGCTCCGCTCCCCGGGAGAGGAGAGCGGAATCATAGCAGGCATTTCCAATACCGACTTCCTTCAGGCGGTCTCGCTATTCTACACACGCGATCGACGGCGGGCGGCAGAGGCTGAGGGTAAGCAAGGCAAGGAACTCCCGGCGGTGACCGGCAACCGCCAGGCTCTCTTGAACCTCCCTCTTGAAGGATACAAGCAATATGAGAAGCAGGTGGAAGGTGGCTTCGTTCGAGCGGCGAAGTTCCTGCACATGCTGCACATTTATCGCATTTTTGACCTTCCATATCAGTCTCAAATCGTGCCATTGGCCTCCATCCTCGCCGACATCGGTGATGCTTGGGAGCACGAGGCTAATCGGGCGATGCTCGTGAGGTGGTACTGGAATGGCGTTTTTGGTGAGCTCTATGGTTCGGCCGTGGAAACGCGGATAGCTCGCGATTTCATGGAGGTTCCGGCCTGGCTCAAGGGTGGACCGGAGCCATCGACGGTGAGCGAAACCATGTTCCGCGCCGACCGATTGAAGACTATGCGAATGCGTCTATCTGCCGCCTATAAAGGTGTCAATGCTCTTCTAATGAAGGAAGGGGCAAAGGATTTCAGGTCGGGTCAGGAATTCGATCACACAGTTTTCTTCGGCGAGAATGTCGACATCCATCACATCTTCCCGCAAGACTGGTGTAAGAAGCAGGGCATCAAGCCGAGTGTCTTTGATTCCATCATCAACAAGACACCGTTGTCCTATCGGACCAACCGGATCATCGGCGGGGTTGCGCCGTCCGAGTACCTGGCCAGGCTGGAGAATGGCAATTCGACGACGCCCCCCATCGCTTGCGGCACTCTCGACACCTACCTCACATCCCACCTGCTTGACCCAGGGCTTCTGCGCGCCGACGACTTCGAGGCCTTCATGGTGGATCGGCAAAGGCGACTTCTCGCGCTCATTGAACAGGCGACAGGAAAATCCTGCTACGCCGGCGCCGCTCAGGAGGAAGGACTCGATTTTGAGACCGACCAAGACAGTGTTGAAGCCGAAATGACGGTCGCGGCTGCGTAGAAGCGTTGCACGCCCACAACCCAGCCGCTGCAAGACCACCGAGGCAAAAATTCTCGGAATTTCTCCTCTCAAGGGCGGCGCCGTTCAGAATATGAAGGAAACACCAAGCTGAACCAGTCGTTGATCACGTCCTGCTGTTGCTGCATTTAGAGGCGGCACGAGCATGTTTCCGAGCGCATCGACCTGCCCGGTGGTGCTCAGGTTCGTCACGTTCAACGTGTTCGTAATGTTGGTCGATTCTGCCAAGAATTCAAGGTACCTGTGCTCGCTCACCGGAAAAATGCGGGAGTAGCGGGCGTTCAACTCGAAGATCGCCGGACCGCGAACTGTGTTCCGGCCAACGAACAGGGGCCTCTGATTCGCGGCCGCCTCGGAGCTGTCGCCGTTCAGGATGCGATTGCTCCCGATGTTGAACACGTCGCCGCTGGTCGCGACCATGCCGATCGAAAGGCGGTTGAGATTGAGCAGATACTTGGCCAGTTTGCCGCTGCCACCGAATTGGGGTGCGAAAACACCGGTCAGATTCAGGACGTGGCGGCGGTCCGTCAGGGAGTTGCCGCGATCTCGGCGCCGATCGGAGGGGTCGGACAACGTCACGGTGTTGCCACTATCGATGTTGTTCTGTTCCGGGGCGTCGTCGATAGCGTGCGACCAGGTGTACGTCGCAAGCAGTTCGTACCCGTGGGCAAAGCGCCTTTGGACGGAGAGGCTGAGGCCGTTGTAATCGGAGTTTCCTACCGACTCGGCCGAGAGTATGTTGGCGAAGCCGGGGTAGACACGAGTGGCGGTGCTGAAAATCGGTCGGCCGTCGGCCAGGAAGGAGCCGGACGGGACCAGGTTGATGTTTCGGTAGACCGGAAGGTGGGTTCCCTTGGTGTATAAATACGAGGCTGTCGCGACAAAACCAGCGCCGAGTTCCCGGCTAATCGAAAGGTTCGCGTTGAATGAATACAGCGTGGCAAAATCTGGTGAAACCGTCGTGATGTCTCCAGGCGGTATGTTGAATCCGGTTGGCACGAAGGGGAGAACGTTTGGAAAGGGCGGAGCATAGGGAAGGCCCGGGACCGCGGTCAGCGTGAAGAACGCCGGGGAGCCGTTGTTGAGAATCGCGCGGCGGTATTGATCGGTTTGAGGAGGGTCGTAGAAAATCCCCGTGCTCGCTCGGATGACGGTACGTTCGCTCTTGCCGAAGCCGTACGCCAACCCGAGACGCGGCGCGAGGTTGTTGGTGTCCGTATTGAAGTGCTGCGAGAACGAGAATGGAGAGTTCTTGTTTGCGTCCGGCACTTTGTAGAGGTCGTAACGAAGGCCGTAAACGACTGTCAGGTTCCTCAGCGGTTTCCAACTATCCTGCACGAAAAATCCATTGAACACCGAGTTGTAGTGCAGCGACGGATTTCCGAGCGTCTGGCCGAAGAGCGCATACGCGAAGGGATTGGTCCCACTCGCCGCCGCCAAGTAGCCGGTGATCGTCGGAAACGCATACAGGGCGCCAGTGGCCTGAACCTGTGTGTCGCGGATCCGTCGGGTGCTGAAGCCAACTTTCAACGCGTGGGCATTGAGATCGTAGCTGAAGGCGTCGGCGAGTTCGGGCGTGGTCTCGTTGTAAACGAAGCCCACACCGGTCGGCCCGCCGAAGTTCGCCACGCCAAGAATCGTAATACTCGGGCCGGTTCCGCTGCCTGAAAACCGATCATTGGACTGGCCTCGATAGTCCACCTGGGTACGTAGTTCGTTCACAGCGCGCGGCGAGAGGGTGGAAACCACCTGGACAGCTCCCACGTGTGATCGGTCAACGAAACTGTAGCTCTGCGAAATGAGGTACTGCCCCCCAATGGCGGACGTGTTGTCGTAAGGGGAATCGTTGGAATGATGCATGTATCGAACGGAGACCCGGTTGCGAGAGTTCACGACCCAATCGGCTTTTGCCATATAGAAATAAACATCCTGGTGGAAAGGAATGGCGTTCGCGTAGCTGGCGGGAAGCCCAAGTTGGGCGATCACGGCCGCCGGGACCGTCACCGGCGACGGCAGATCTCGGTTGACGTGTTCAACAGCCCCAAAGAAAAAGAGCTTGTCGCGGATGATCCGACCACCGCCGTCCGCGAAGTAGGAATTCAGATTGACGTCCGGCGTTGGCTGACTCGAAGGGAGCAACTTCGGTCGCGCGGAGAACGGTGTGCGCCGGAAGATGAATCCACCCTCACCGTGGTAGTCGTTCGCGCCGGACTTCGTGATGGTATTGAACACCGTCCCTACCGTATTGCCGAATTCCGGTGCAAAGCCGTTCGATACCAGCTGGACCTCCTCGACATACGTGTTGGAGATCGGGATCAGCCGAATCCCGGCACGATCGCTTTCAGTATCATTGCTACCGTCGATCTGATAGTTGATACGGCCGTTAAATCCGTTGGCGTCGACCTTGCGCGGAACCCCGAATTCGGTGTTTGCAATTCCGCTGACGTTCGGCTGGAAAAGGATGAAGTTGTAAGGATTGCGCGACACCAGCGGCAGGTTTCGCGTGGCATTGTTGTCGAGCGTGGTTCCCAGGTCGGTTCTGTCTGGATCGGTGGCCGTTCCCATGGCCGTCACTTCCACCTGTGTTGCGGACCCGGCAACGGCCATTGGCACGTTGAGCGTAACGCTCGCGCCGGCGTTCACTTCAATTCCAGACCGCTTTCCGGTCACAAATCCTACTGCTTCGACTTCCACATCGTAGGTGCCGAGCGGAAGCAAGTTGAATCGGTAAAGGCCGGTGTCTCGGGTCTTGCCGGTTTGGCGGAAGCCGGTACCGGTGTTCGTGACACTCACAACGGCGTTGGGTATTGCAGCGCCTAAGGGGTCGGTAATAGTGCCGGTGATTTCGCCGTTCATGCCAGAAGTTTGCCCGAAGACGAGGGAGAGTCCGGCAAACGAAATGAGGATCGCCAGTCTGATCGTCGTATGCATTTTACTTCTCCGTTGAAGCGTGTCCGGGCATCGCCACTCGTGGCATGAACGATCGCCCGGATTGGCCGACAAAATATGAAACCTGTTGAATGTTGAGACGTTACGAACCGGGTGTAGCACCCGGGATTCCAGTGGGGCGATGTGCGGTTTCGATCGCGGTTGCCTTCACTAACCCAGGTGAGGAGACGCACAAACATACACGCGTCCCCCGTTCGGCGATGTCTGCCCACGGAATAGCTATAACCGAGCCGGTGCATCCCACCAAGAACGATGGAACATCAGCGCCAGACACCAGACCAGTGGCTTAGGTATAGCGCTAAATTGTACATTCCATGAGCGAGGGCAGCTGCAGCAGTGGATTGGAAGCGAAATCGGATATAGCCATACATAGCGCCGGTGAGTCCAATACAGCAGAGTTGCAGCGCCGTGATGCTGGGCGTCGAGAGATGCGCAATCGAGAACACCGCCGCAATTCCAAAGATGGACACGCCTGCCGACCGCGCCACGGGCATCCGGCTGGTCAGTAAAACAGCAGCCGCAAACAAATAGCCCCTGAAGATCACTTCCTCCAGGATGGGGCCGATGGAAACTGCCAATACAGCCTTGTTCCAGCCGTTTTCCACGCCGAGGGGTTGGTCGGCGAGGCTCGCGACTGCGACGATAGCTCCACCCGCCATCAACCCAACAACCGCGCAGATGATCGCGTCAAACTGCGCTACACGGCTCCAACTTGCGAATTCCAGGCCGAGACTCTTGAGCTTGCCGGTAGATGAAATCGCGAGAACAAGGAAGGCGCACGTCTCGATCAGACCAACGATTTGCCTTCTGAGATCAATCGATTCAAGGGCCCCAAAGGCCGGCAGGAGGAGCAGCCAGAACACCAATTCTCGCCAACAAGCCAACAAGTCCCCCATCCAGCCGGTTTTCTCACTTCGAGCCTGCATTTCCTTACTACCTTCCTTTTTGGCGCAGATCGGTGTTTGTGGCAAAATCAGACTGTGCTCTGCCACGTGCCGCCACTCTCGATGCGTCACCTCCGAGATGACTGGCCGATCGACTCTCCACCACGAGAGGAGATCACGATCCTCGAATGCCTTCCCTAACGGACAGCCGGACCGCTGCGCCGTAAAAGTCGGTACACTCTTTCCGATCTGCCGGACTCTGGACGCCAATCCGGAACCGGAACTCAGAGTTATGCTTGCTGAGGACGAAATGATGAAGGTCGTTCGGTTGGACCTGCGATTATGCACCTAGATCAGAGTCAGCGCGACGATGGCCTCGTGGCCCGGGTGCGCCGTCAGACCGAACGCCGGGCGCTGATCCAGGCAAGGCGAGTTCCGTGGAAGACGTTAGCCGCGACCGTGGAAGACTACACCGATTGGGAGGTATTCACGCTTTGGCTACGCGCTGTCGTCGCTGCGTCGCGGCGACTTCCAGCCGGTTTCGTACGGGAGATGGACTCTCGAGGACACCTCTTCATTGAGCACAGACTGCCTGGGCTTGAGAAGGATCTGAGGGCAGCGGCCGACCCGGGCACAGAAATCTGGCAGGCGGTCTCGTCGTGGGCCGAAATGAACGTCTTTCTTGTGCCGCGACGGGCCGGTTGGCTAGACGCTGTGCGTTATTTTTCCTCTTCATCCATCCGGTCAATGGTGGGGTGGTCACACTGGGAAACTATGGATCAGCAATGGCGGGCCGTGGCGCCGCAGGAGTTTCCAACTTTCGCGCAATGGCAGTGTGAAGTGGCAGGGCTGACCACTCTGCACCGGAGTAACCGCCTCGCCCAACAGGTCCTTGAGACAGTTCGCAGATTGCCCCAGCCGCAATGGACCAGGTATCTGATCGAATTTTTCGACCTGATCGCATTCCTCGTCTGGATGGAATTGGTCCTCGATGTGGAGCGATCAGCATCTGGACTAGTGGCGCGTGAGTTGGCGCAGAGATACCGCGGATTCGAGCTAGCGACATCGTGTGGACCCAAGCAAGCGGTTCGGACTCTTTACCGCTGGGACACCGAGCATCGCCTCGCCGACTCAAATCGAAGAGAGCTGTTGGCCGCCTTAGGCTTCCATCTCAAATATCACCCGGCTTATGCTGCGATGCGGAGCTACGCTCAGCATTGTCACGATCAATGGACAAATGGGCGTTCTCACGACCTGCCCTCATTCGATGAGTGGAGGGTGGCTGCTGATGAGTATTTTGAGCGATAGCTAACCGATGGAATTCAAGACGGCGCGCGGCTGCAATCCGCCATTCCATGCTGTATCAGTCAGACTGTCCACTAGGGCACGCCGAGTTATCGTCACCACCGTTGTCACGCGCACTGTCACCGCTCGCCATTCCGGAGGCATGGCTCTTGACCGTCCGCCGCGGAGTCTTTCTGTCCCTGCCGAGCCCCTCCAGAATTTCTCTCACATTCTGCTGGAAAGCCTTGCCTCGCGCATCGGGGTATCCAAGATCGATTAGGTGAACCTGCTCCGTGCGCGTCAGGTCCGCAAATGCGATCTGATCTGCGTGCTCCGACAAGAACTGCTCAAGGCACGGTCCAGTTATCCTTCGGTCTTTCGTCTGAAGCCAGCCTTTTTCCTTCCAGCGTCGAATCTGTCGCGGCGTCACATGGATAAGCTCTGCCAGCTCGTCCACGGTATACTCAGCGAAGCCATGAATCTCGTTTACCTGATGATCAAGGCGTGCCAGCTTTGCCCGGACCGACTTTATTGTGTGTCCGGTTCGAGCCGCGATCGTGTCGATCGTTGCGTCGGCTCCGAGCGCTCCCAATAGCGTGGTGGTTTCAGCCTCCGTCCACCGTCTCGGCTTGGTTATCACGGATCTCTTTCGCTTCTGTCCCGTCCGCAGTCCGAGTTTCGACATGCGGTTTTCGACTGCTTTGCGCACGCTGTCCGGTCTGGGCTCGGCCTGAGCCGCTCGGCCTTCCAGGATCTTTCGCCCGATAGTGCGCTTCGCTGCCGCAGCACCCCTGGTCGCACAGAGCTCCACAAGCAGCCTGTCGGTCTCCGGAGTCCATTGGTAGTTGACAGCTCCCCGTGGTCGGCCAGGGTGTCCCGCAGCGCGCCGCGGTTTGAGTAGCGGATCGAGCGTCGCCGCCAGATCGCCTCTTTTCTTGGGCTGGCGTCCTGTATCGCTGCCGCTTGCACCCACATCGTCCGATGTTGGACTACTCTTCTGTTGTTCAACCGTCGGGCTTTTGGTTTTTGACGCCAGCATCCCGATCCTCCCTTGGACCATTCGGTGCCGCCGAACGTCCGGAAAATCCGTCTATATACATAGCCGTCCTCTAACTGGACTTCTGACATGAACCTCGCGGCCGTATAATAGTCAGTGAATGGCACACGCGTTTTTCCGTGCTGTTTAGAACGAATTTGTGAGGATAGCCACGATCCTTGCGGGTTTTATAAGTTGTGCGGCCCCTTCCCCCAGACGCGGCTGACTCCCTTCGAAAAGCGCTCGAACGGAACCTGGATTGGATCAAAGATCACATCCCAGCGATCACTGCGTGTCCAGCCGATTCTCCTCGGGTTCAACCCTACATCGGTTGGATTTACGAGCGGCTGAAAGATCAGCTCCCCGCGACCGCAGATCCAGATCCACGCGAACTGGACCGTTTGATCCGTGCCGAGGTGCGGAAACTGTTCCTGGGGAGGAGATCCCGGCATCCGATGCCTGTACAGTCCGAAAAAGATCTTGCAAATATCGAGGATCCGTCCGGTCGCGATTTCGAACGGGCGTTGGAGACCGCTGATGAGGTTCGCGCATGTTTGGAGAGCCTGCCGGAAGAGGCTCGCTCGATAGTGATCGAGGCCTATACTCTAACGGAGGGTGATTTGGCGAACACGGGGCTGCGAGAGCGAATGGCCAAGAATCTAGGGATCAGCCGAGATGCATTGGACCAGCGGCTTTCGCGCGCCATCAGACGAATGAGGGAGTGGGCACGTAACAGGCCGGGCTCGAAGAGCACTTGAGTGCGATCTCGCGGTGGAACAAGATAGGTATGTTCAGGCGATGGATGATATTTCAGATAACGACCTAAGGGAATTCGTAAGAACGGTCCAGGACCTAGCAGTTCGGGCGTATCCGAATCCCGGCCGCGTCGATTGCCCTGGCTCGCAGGTAATCCATGACGTTGCTGCTCAATCGCGGCCGTCCACACATCCCGTATTCCAATCGCACATTGTCCATTGTTCCCCTTGCATTCAGGATCTGCTTACTGAACGGACCCGCATTCAATCTCGACATAAGAATCGTCGTTGGCTCGTGATCGCCACGGCTGCCTGTTTGTGCCTGGTCGTGCTGGTTTCTTTTCTCCTTCTGCGGCAGAAATCAGGACCGCCCGGCGGCGGTGAACTGGCGCACGCGGGAAACGTGCCCGAGGTCCCGATTGATCTTCGACCCTATTCACCCACGCGTTCGGAATCAGCACAAAAGAACAAACCGCCTCTGGCTGTGCCGAATGAGCACGTAAGGCTTAAGATCTATTTGGCCGTGGGGGCGCCAGAGGGGCCATATGAAATCGGTGTTCTGTCAAACCAGCTAAAGACAATGGTCAAGCAGCAGGCGACGGCGATCGCGAACGACGGCACCACATTCATCCCCGTCGACATTGATCTTGGCAGACTGCCAGACGGTCCCTACGTATTGGCTCTTCGGCCCATTCGCGATGGCGAAGACTGGCAGACTTACAGATTATTACTCAGACGGGCGCGCTAGTTCCACGGCAGTGGGCAATTCCCCAAAGTCCGACGGTGCCGTTCTACGGAATGTTACGTCGAGGCACGCGCGGCTCATCCCATTTCGCGGTGTACCGCTCTCCTAAACGGATTCGGGATTCGTATTCCTCTGGACTTTCCATCTTGAGCAATAGCAGGGCGTAGACTTGATCCACCGCGTTCGTCATGATCAGTTTCATTTCGGCATCGGTGATCCTGGAATAGCCGGCTTGACCCGCACAAGTCGGACAGAGGCTGCCGGCATGGATGTCCTCGATCGGCCCATTGCGGAATGCCAGGGCAACAATAGCTTTTGCCTCCTTCGCGAGATGTTGGCGATCGATGTTCGTGTGCATCTTGGAGGAGTCTACCAGGAATCCCGGGTTCCTGACTGACGACAAACGCACGTGACGAGCGGCATCCTGGGAGATCGCCAGGAACGAGCGTTTCCGGGCGGTTAGCTTCGGAAGCTTCCTAGACGCTGGCGACAGGGCAGCAGTCATCTCAACGCGAGCGCCCGCTCGAATGTCCGTGTGGGAGATGATACGCCCAGCGTTGCTGATGCAAGCCTATTAGCGCTTGACGGATTTCGTCGGTCGATGGTCGTTAATGGAGGGAGATAGCGAGGGAAGCCTGACTACAAGCAATGGCTGGAGCTACAAGCCAACGAGTCGATCAACATCGTGACGTGGCGCAGCTCGCTCATGGCTTCACCCGCGCTCACAGGAATATATACCCGCAGATGGCATCAAGATATTAAAATTAGTTCTCGACAACGCTCTAGAGGAGAGAACATTGGCTGCAATTGCCTGGGGTTTGCTGGGTCCGGAAATCCTTGCGAGCGAGCGCCGCACGCGCACACTCGGCTTGGGAGCGACCGTACGCTCATTCAACGACCGTGCAGTGCCAGGCCTCGGTGGCGTGTGGTTTGGAAAGCAACTTTTGCTCGCCACCCTGGGTATAGCAATTGCTGAACGTGTACGGAACTCTGGCAAGCGCGCCCAAAATATCGACGTAACCAACGCGATCGAGGCTCTGGCATGTTGGTTAGCGCTCGATTCCAATGGCTGGAGACGCGACGCTCGTCTACGCGGTGCGCTGAAGTTGTCGGGTAGGAAAGACCTTTCGTTTGCCACCGTATGCAAGCGAAACTTTTACGTCACCCAGCCTATGCGTCAAGCGACCGTGCAACCGCTTCGTGCTTTGGGAATGGTCGAGTCCAGTGGTGAACGCTTTAACGCGTTCAGGTGCACGAGACAGGGGGACGCATTCATCGATGCAGCCTGGACGGCCTTCAGACCCCATAAACGGTCGGTACTCGATCATCTGGTTCTGTGGGCTACGGGCATTCATGATGATGTTAAGAATTCTTGGGAGTTGAAGAAGGCGTTATCGCCACTAGAGCCCATGTCTGAGAGTTCCCGTGAGTTCTTGCGTGAGCGAATCGTTCAGGGCAGTGGCATGGACGCCTCCCGGCGACGGAAGGCGCTGGAGTGGGTTGTAGCCTTACGCGGCCAAAAGCAGCAGATCGATTGGACCGAAAAACCGGCAATGGTGGACGACCACCACTGGCGTGACCTGCGCGCCGGCGCGCTGTTTTTCGAAGCACGTGATACAGCAATTAGCTTGTTGGACGAGATCGAATCTCATATCGGAAATGCGGCCGATCAACGGATGTCCATCGATGCCGCGCTCCCGGAAACCGTTGTCGAAAAGCTAGAGTCGTTAAGGGAACATGCTCAAGCTTTCCTCGACATCAAGTACGATCCCTCGCCGGCAGGTGAGGCGACGATGTTTTGTGGTGAATGCACCGAGCAAGTTGATGCGCGTCTTCTCGAAAGACTCCTTCTTCGCGAAGGCCATGTATTGCGGCAGCGCGGACGTGACATTGTGCCAGGTGTCGCCTTCAGAGGTGATCCGGCAAGTCCATCTGACGACGCGCGCAGCCCAGAGGAAGATGGCGCGGAGGCCGAGGTAGGGCAACTCATCCCGGTGCCCGAAGGGATCTCGCATCGAGTGCGCAACCTCTTCTTGCTGAATCTGGATTTGCAGGGCGAACTGGGCAAATGGCTGGCAGGGCCGGGTGCCGACAGCGGCGCAGGACAATGAGAAAGCCCGAACCGACATTCAAGCCGCTTTCGCTCGCTCAGCATTTTGAGGCTCCCGATGATTTTGTCGGCTGTTTCGGCTGGATCTGTGGGTATTCCGCCGATACCGGTTTTCTGGACGATGCCGTGGAGCGGTTTACTCGACGAATGCACGGTCAGCGAGCCTATGAAGGGCGCATCGCCATAGCGCTGATGCTAGACCCTAGTAACCCGCAGATCACGCCCAAGGAAGTTCCTGGTATTCTGCATTTGCCGCTCCGCAGTGTGCCGCCGTTCCGGCTCCTCCACGCCAAGTTGGCACTTCTCGGTTTTCGTCATACATCGGATGCACGACAATGGCACGTGCGCCTGATTGTCTCCACAGGGAACTGGACCCGCCAGACACTCGAAGACAGCCTCGATCTTGCGTGGCGTGTTGATCTCTGCGACCAGGACCTGAAGTCGCAAGATGGCTTGGTTCCTCAATCCTGCGCCGACCTCGGTGCAGCCTGGGGGCTGCTTGATTGGCTGCGGGAACAGTTTGACGTCCGAGTTTTGAACGCCCACGTTCCAGGCCGTCAGGACTCTAAATCGGAAGCATCAACAGTCGAAAGATGGATCGCAAAGGCGATGAAGCTTGGCAGCAGCGCTGCGCCGCGACTTTTCGACAACCGCAAGGCTTCCCTACTTGCTCAGCTGCCAGACTTGGTGCGGGCGCACGCTTCACCAGCAGCCCGGAATTATGTAGGAATGGGTTCCGGCTATTACGAGTCGCCGGACAGTGGCCAGAAGATACCGTCGGTACTCAAGGGCATTGTCGATAGGCTTCAGGAAGCACAACTGCTCACGCGGCAACCCGAAATCGACATCTTCGTCAACCCCAGGGCGTGCCAAGCCGTAGCCAATTCTGTAGCAGCATTCAATAAGGCAGGCTGGACGGTGCGCGACGCCGGCCAGCCCGAATTCTTCAAAATCTCTCGCTCTTTACACGCGAAGTTCATTTTCAGCGCCGGCCACCGAGCGAATTCCGAGTTTTGTAACGGTGCATGGCTCTATCTGGGCTCGGGCAACCTTACCAGCCCCGGCTTCGCCAACCCCATGTCCTCTCAGACCGGCAATCTTGAGGCGGGCGTGATGGTCACACCCGAATCGCTTCGGTGGCAGGCCGCTAGGGGGATACGGCCCGAATCTGTCGTGACGAATCTCTTGCCTCTCCAATGGGAAACCGATTTCAGCCAGGATTCAGGATCTCTCGCAACAGGGAGTGAGATGCCTGACCCCGTGACAGTGTACAGCGCAGCGCCGGTTGCGTACTTCTTGTGGATTCCCGAACAAGATATCAGTTGGCTGCGGACGGCCGACGAAATCTCTGACTCCTTCGATTTACTCGACGATGCCGGTAACGCTTGCCTTCCGGATCCCATTAAGGGCTTCCCGTGGAGAGGGCCACGGCCCCGCCAGATACAAGTCCGGTGGTGCGTAGGAGGACAGGAGCGGCGGGCATGGGTGCCCGTGATCGATGAATTCGGCCGTGTTGCGGCGACAATATTACCCCGTATCGATATCGATGAGGCCTGGAACCAACTCGCGGACTTTCCAATGCCGCCAGCTGAGGAGGAGTTGCTTGCGGATACAGAGACTGAGGCTGGGGCTGATGCAGCTCAGCAGGGTAACTCAGGAGCGTCCTTTGCGGCCGGCTACCCGGTACGGCAAATGATGCAGTTGGTCGAGAACATCGCGGCCAAGCAAACATCAGTATCCAAAGTTGATTGGGTGACTTGGTGCACACGATTGGAGCAATGCCTTACTCAGGCGGCAGGCAGTAAAGTTCTTGAGGAGTTTCTGAAGCTTGATATCAACCCTCTCAGCCCGTTGTGGCACTGCTCGTTTCGACCGGCCTTCGCAACGACCGGAGAAACAGAAGAGGGACTCCGCTACGAAGGTGTGCTCCAACGAGTGGAAAATTCCTGGAAGGTGGCCGGCCTCACTAGACTTGGGGACCAGCCATGAACCAAATGTTCCAGGGGTGGGATGCGGTCGCTGAGCTGCTCCGGAAGCAGGCTGCGTTACAAGAAGAATTGGCTCTCAAGAAAGGTGAAGACGCCACCCGTCTGAATCGCGGCCAGCGCGCCAGTCTGCGCGCGATCGCTTCACGCATTGTGAAAAACGGTGTCGTGATCGCGGACGAGGTTGGCATGGGTAAGACGCGAATAGCGGTCGAACTCGCCCGGTGCGTCATCCAGAGCGGCGGGCGCGTGGCGATGCTTGTACCTCCCGGTCTCGGCTATCAATGGCAGTCAGAGCTGCGGGACGGCGAGGTCCTTGATGTTCCCCAGATTCTCCGCAGCCTTTCCTCCTATTTGGGTGCGTGGGCCGACAATCCGCAGCCGTGGTTCACAAAACAGGGTGTGATGGTGTCTCACGCATTTACAAACTGGCGGCTTTCTGGCCAAGCTGCTGTTTGGCGATGGGCCTTGGTGCCGGAATTCTACGCGCGCTGGCGCGAGTTTGCCGACGGACGCCTCCCGCGTGGGTATCACGGCAACGATACGTTGGCCCGCGGTTGGGTGTGCAGCGAAGTTGCCAAGAGTGCGTTTGCTGCTTTACCAGCAAACCGGAAGCATCCGATACGCCGATTGCTTGACCAGTTTGCAGATCTTCAATGGCCGAGGCCCCTTGATGCAACCGAATACTCAAAGTACGGAGCACTACGCCAGTGGCTTGAGCGCTGCGTCGGCTTTGGCCTCGGCGTTTTTGATCTGATCATTATCGATGAGGCGCACAAGAGCCGTGGGACGGAAAGCGGCCTCTCGCGTTTACTCGGAAGCGTCATCGTGCAATCTGATACCTCGCGGAGGCTAGCGCTGACTGCCACTCCCGTGGAGTTGGACGTGGGTCAATGGCACAGTACATTGAGTCGTCTCACCCTGGACGCCTCGGCTCTCGCTCTAGTGCAGGAAGCGACTAGCCAGTACGCGGAGGCTGTCAAGCGACTTCGGCAGGCATGGCGGAGCAGTGCAGAGGCGCGCGCAAACTACGCAGTCGCGGCGGCTCGATTTCAAGAGATCTTATCGCCTTATCTACTTCGGCGTGACAAGAGAGAAGACCCCGAGGTCCTGCTGTTTCACCGTCGTTCCGGCTTGCCGATCAACGCGTATCGAAAAGAGACTGAGATTACGGTGAATACCCCAGACCTTTCGCCGTCTTGGCGGAGAGCAGTCTGCGCCGCGGAGTCCTTGTCGGTGGTGACACGCCACTCCGGTGATCCAGTAGCCAAGCGGCTCCGCCTGACTCTTGGAAACGGGCATGGGATCGCAGCCTTGCTTGACCAGATCAAGCGCGTCGAGGCAGATCATCGCCAGGAACAGTTCGACGAGACCAATGCGCCGGCCGAGCCAGAGGAGGACCTTGGGAATGCCGCTGATCTCAAGCGTCAGGAACGCGCGGAATGGTGGCTGAATGTCATCAGCCAGGCGTTTGATGAGGGAGGTGATGAGTCACTCTTCGACCACCCCACAATCCAGAAGGCAGTCGAGGCTATTGAGACAGAGACCAGGAGCGGTGAAAAAGTGCTGGTGTTCGGGCGATTTACCCGGCCATTGCGCGCACTTGTCGATTTACTGAACGCCCGAGAGATGCTGCGCCGTGTAGAGAACGAGGAACCGTGGCCCCAATCCAAAGTGCATGGTGATCGGGATGGCGATGCCGAGAACAGCGAGTGGCTGGCGGTGCGTGCTGCGCACCGGCAGCTCGGGAATACTATCCAGCTCGAAACACTCGATGAAACTCTCCGGGTTCGCTATGAACGTGAACGCCAGCGGCGAGAAGCTTTTCGTGAGCGCCTGATCTCTGAGATCGAAAGGGGTTGGCAAGGGCATGATGCTGGAGTCTATTTCAGAGCGATCTTTGACGCGTTCAAACGCTCGATTGATGCGACCACCCTCTTTGAAACAGGCGACGAAAACTCTCTGGCTCTCGTCGCCCGAGCGATGATGGAACTATTGGAGAGCCCTGATGCCGAAGCGTCCGAGTATGCACGTACTTTCTGTCAACTGATCGAAGCTGTCTGCGACCGGGACGATGCGGACGACGATCACGAGGTGGATGCCGACGAGGCGGCCAGACTGTGGGATGCGATCGAGTCGCGCTTAAAGGAGGAATACGCTCGGACCCAAGGAGGATTCGCGCGTTTGATGTATGGAGGCACCCGCCCGGAGTCTCGGCGCATGATTCAGCTTGCCTTCAATCGCCCCAGAAGCCTCCCGAGGATTTTGGTTGCCCAATCATTGGTCGGCCGCGAAGGGCTGAATCTGCATAAGTCGTGCCGCATCGTGGTCTTGCTGCACCCGGAGTGGAATCCAGGCGTGGTCGAACAGCAGATTGGAAGAGTCGACCGTGTTGACAGCCGATGGTGCAACGAACTCAAGCGGGCCCTTGGCTCGGGAACACCCGTCGCGCAACTCCCGAGAATTGAAGTGCGGCCAGTGATATTCCGTGACACTTACGACGAGCACAATTGGAGGGTATTGCGCGAGCGATGGAACAATTTGAGGGCACAATTGCACGGCGATGTAATTTCGCCAGAGTTTGCGACCTTTAGTGATGAAGACAGGGCGTTATTCGAAGAGATTTCCAGCGCGGCTCCAGACTTTTCACCTACTCGATCAAACCGGAACTGATCGACTCCCGTTAGACGCGATTCCTGGACTCTCGACAATTGGGTTTAGCCTGATTCACATAGCCGATGCTATCTCAACAGCCCGATCAAGCTGCGCATCTGAGGAGCGCCCATCTTGGAGAACCGAAACTGTAGGCTCCACTCCACTTCCTTCGATGAGTCGCTTCGTCGGCGTGTACCATGCCCGACTCGGAAGTCTAACGAAGAAGTCGTTGCCGACGGCTTTCGAATCGCTGCAGATTACCTGGCCGGCAGTTCGGGTTCCGACTAGTGGCGCCAGGCGTTCTTCCGCTGCAAATGCGGCAATTCGCTCGCCGGCGCCTGTTGTGGCTTCATCAACCAGGAGCACGGTTTTTCCCTGAAAAGGGTACTCTCCAAGGCCCTCGGTCTCGACGCGGACCGAAGGATCGGATAAGCCATACTTCGCCACTAGCCAAAGCAATCCCGGCTTGCGGCGCGGAATCCAACCGAACGTTTTGAGCGTATCCAGTGAGGCTTGCCGGGCGCCAGTGCGAGTCACGCTATACCCGATCGTTCGACGCCGAGGTGTCAAATAGCTGGCGACCCGAACGAAGGCAAGTCCACCGCTCTCGTTTCCGCGGAGATCCAGAATCAGTCGCTTACAGTCCGCCAGTTCCCGAACTGCCTTTGTGATCTGATTTGCGATCTCAACTCCAACCGCGCCCGGAAATTTCGTTACCTTCAGCCAACCAGTGTTCTGGTTGAGCTTCGAATACAATACGTCGCCTCCCTCCGACGCGCGCGTAGCCGAGGGGGAGCATTCGTTCGGCTGGCAGTACCGGAAATGCGACGCCAAATGGCTCGGGTGAGTCTTGCGCCGGCTCTTGTGGAAGAACCCTAAATCGTGGCTCTTGACCGACACGTAATCGCCAGCCCGCCGGACCAGCACGTCCATCCGCTGCTCAAACTCAGCCATATCGATTTCATCCAGAAGCCGGTCGCGATATTCTCCCACCGTGTCCCGCCAGCGTTCTCGTCGGAACTCGGGATCCCAGATCCGTTCTTCGACCGCTTTTGATACCCGTTGAATCAGGGATTCTCTCTGTTTCGCGTTCAGTGCCGGATATGTGGAAATTGCCGGTCCAGCCAAAGTACTCACAGATGCCTCCTTATTTGATCCTCTCGTTTCCGTTACCAACCAACCGGAAACCGGCCCACAGGGCGGGTCCGGCATTTCGATACTTGTGAATGGCGTCCCGCTTCGCCATCTCCAAGGCGGTTCCATCATCCATTCCCTGCGTTAGGTAGGCGTAGAACTGCCCCATTAGGTAGGCCGCGAACGTGTCATCGATGGGCCACAGCGTTGCCAATACGCTCTTAGCGCCCGCAAACAAGAACGACCGCACTAAGCTTGCGTTGTCGAACGAGCTTTGAAAAATCGGGCTTCCCGTATTGCATCCCGAGAGAACCACGAGCTTCGCGCGCAACCGCAGATGAGCGATTTCGCGCGCCTGAAGGAGCCCATCTTCAGCCGAGCCGGGATCATGGGCCAGGACCAAAGCGGTCCTATCAGGACGTTCGTTGTCCACCACAACGTGAACAGCGAAATGCAACACGGCATAGGAGTCGAGTGGCTCGGATTTGATTCGCTCCTCGGTCGCTACGCGGTCCAGCAATAGCGTGCTGCGGGGAATCCCGGCTGCAGCGTCCATCAACTCTCTTCGAGAGCCAGGTAACGGCCCGAAGCTAGGAGCCGCTTCTGGATCGAACAGCCCGCCTCTCAACCTGATATCGGCGCCACGAGTCAAAGACAAGACCACGCCAGGGAGCATGCCCCCCGCCCCACCGTACCGCACCGCGCCGACGCCCAACAGGCCCCTGCTGAAATGCGGCGGCCCAATCGAACGGAGTTCACTTAGAATGGTGGCCGACGGCGAATAGGTGACGACGTGGGTTTCCGCGAGATACCGCCCATCCGGCATCACAAGAGCATCAAAGGGGACTTCCTGGAGACGATCGTGCCCGACAATAATGAGGCGACTCTGCGGGCGTTTCCAAACCGGACCAAGGAGTATTTGGCCGAGTTGTAGGCAATCGTCGCCGCGCTTTTCCGCCGTGTCGATCGTCGCCAGGTAGTGCTGTATCCGTTGATTCAGCTCGCTCCGCGACGGCAACTCATACGATTCGATCGAGCGCTGGTCGATGGCTAGTAGGATCGAATTCGGCTCATCGAGCGCATACTCCAGGACCAATTCATCGGGGCGCAGAACGCGTTGCAATTGCGACAAGGGCACCGGTGCGGATTCCGCCCCGAACGCGACCTCGTCTGAGTCCCGGATGATTATGCCGCGCTTCTCCGTTTCCCAGATTTCGTCGAGAATTTGGCTGCGCCGGAAGCTCTGCTGCTCGTGGAGGAGCAAACCCTGCAGAGTGTTCACCCGGAGTGACGCCGGTTTGGTCAATTGCAGCGCCAATCGATCGCGCTGGCGATCGGCGCGAAGAGACTCCGTTATCCCGCGGGCATATGCGTGCTCCAGAGCCTGGAAGCCTTTGCCGGGATCATGGATTCTCAACGCCAATCGCGCCTGTCCCAGATAGATGGGACTCATGGACGCCAAGAGAAAATCCTTCTCATCGAATGGAGTGACGGTTGTTGCCAGACGGTCGACCAGTTCGCTCGCGAGTTTAAAGTTGCGCTCCGCACCAGGAACGTCTCCGCGTTTCAAGGCAACTTCGGCCGAGGTTGCCAGCACACTGGGCAAATGAAAAGCGTCGTCACCCGCAAAAGCATTCTGAATGCTCTCCCGGGAGAGCCGCATCGCGGTTGTAAGGGAATTGTCCTGGCCGAGTGAGAGGGACGCTAACCGGGCTGTGGCTGTGGCCGCCAAGCGCAACAAATGTTGTCCTTCAGCCAACTGCGCTGCCCTCTCGAAGAAACTCTGTGCTTCCTGTTCGTCGCCTCGGTTTTTCGCCAAATCTCCCAGCGCGACCAGTATCCGCGCTTCGCGAACTTCCATTCGGTTCCGCCGTGCTTCGTCGAGGGCGGAATGCAAGAGGTTCTCGCCCTCGTTGGTATGGCCAAGGGCAATCAACGCACGAGCCCGACCCAGGTATGCGGTAAAAGGAAAGCCGGCATCCGGGTTGCTCCTCGCCAGAGCCAGGGCATTGTCGAAAAACCGCAGAGCGTCCTTCGGATGCCCAAACTCGGCGAAGCCTTCTCCCAAAGCGGCTCTGAGGCGGATCAGGTATGCGGTGTCGCCTTTCAACTCGGCCACCGAGTAGGATGCAACGACCATTCGAGCGGCGCGATAGATTTCGCCCTTGTAAAACGCGATCGTGCCCAATTCTGCCCGCGCCCTGTTTTCCCAGGTGCCGTCTCCCAAGCCACGAGCCAGCTTATCAACCTCTGTCCAGACCGCCTCCGACGATTTGGGATCGATTTGAAAGTCGATATCGCCCTTCGCGACTAAGCAGAATAGGCGAAGGCGGGGATCGGACTGGACGATCGGCGATTTTAGAACATCCGTAAGGTACGTGGATGCCTCGGGCAATGACCTCGATTCGACCTCTCCCCTGAGGCGGCCGACGCGGGCATAGAGTTCGCTACGCCGATCGTCGGTTGTGGCGAAAATTCGCTCGGCTTCGGCGAATAGAGGCGCAGCCATCGGCCAATTGTGAAGAAATGCCAAATGGGTGGCTTCGGCCAACATCTCCGGCCCAGTCGTTGGCCGCTTCCTAATCTGGGAATCCTGTACAGGGCGGGGGATGAGCAACAGCAGCATTGCAGCGTAAGCCGGCAAGATCGTCTGGGTGCGACGATCCCCCACCGTCCTTAGAGTGCCGCCACTTCCCCGGTTATCCATCGACGTTCCTGCCGGCGCCGCCCTGCTGTTTTGCAGACACGAATGCGCTGCATTGCTCGGTCACTGCAAATCGATTCTCTGCGGGCCGGGGTGAGCGATGGACAATGAGCAGATAACCTGCGGCTGCGAACGCGTGAACCTGAGGAGAAGGCCCGTCACTCCATTCTAATCAGCTCCTGCGCGCGGAGGGTTGTGCGAAATATCACGCCGAACTGGTTCGCCGAAAAGTTCACTGGCGAACAGCGACTCCGGCTATATGCGGAGCAACTGGTCCCAGTGGCAACCTGAAGCTGTCAAGCACAATCGGCCTGAGACCGGCTTCTGCCATCAACATGCCGGTGTCGCGATCCGGGTGACAGCCGTCTCCAATGCAGCTCCAGAGAGGTTGAATGATTCGTTGAATTCTGCGCAGCGATGTTCCTCGGTCGCCGGCCACGTGCTCCACAAAGATGAATCGCCCACCGGGCTTCAAGACGCGTCGGACCTCTTGCAGGGCCTTATCTGGATTGTGAACCGAACACAACACCGCTGTCGCTACGACGGTATCGGCGGATTCGTCGGGCAGGCTCAGATTCTCCGCACTGCCTAGAAGAACCTCAATTGGAAGTCCTGAGGCCTCGGCTGCGCGCCGCAGATACGGATGCATGTAACGGTTCGGTTCCACTCCGATCCAGTGGATGTTGCGTGGATAATATTGGAAATTTGTACCGGTTCCCGGACCGATCTCGACTACGGTTCCGCCGACGTCGCTGAGCAACGAACGCTTTCGATCGGCGAGAAGTCCGTCATAATGCAGCGCTGCCCGCCACATGACCCAGGCGAACCAGCGTTCTGAAAGGTCTAGCGGCACGCCGGTTGTCCACGGCGATCCGCGATACGAGCGATCCTCTGAGCCGTCATGATGTCAGTTTAGTTGTTCGGCCACGGCGAAGGCGTCTGGCCAGAGTCACGATATGGATGAAGCGGACCGTCGCCCGGGCAGGCCCACCACATGCCGTTCTCCGTCAACTTGATCGTGCCACTGGCGGATGCCGGCCGACTTCCCGGTACCGACCGGCTTTTGCGCACACGCTGTTGGCTCCTTCAAGGGAGACATCAGGAGCGGCCAAGGGCGTACATGTTCCGACGGGCTGAGTTCGTACGAATGGCTGGCCGCTATTGGGCGAACAACTCCGGGATTCGCGGCCCCCGGGCCTCAATCGCGGTGATCCTGCTGCGCGGCGACAGGCAACTCGAGCGCGCCACGCAGTAGAATTGGTGCTTGCATATATGGCGCCTCAGAATCAGACCAGATCTGCCCATCATTTGGTGATCAGTCTCGATGTGACGGGCGGGTTCTTAGCGAGCGCGCATTTGGAATTCGCCGATGGCTTGAACTGTTTGATCGGCGGCCGCGGAGCGGGCAAGACCACTGCGCTTGAATTTCTTCGCTTCGGTCTCGGCCTCATGCCAGACCCTAAAGTGAATTCTCAGCGGTACCGTGCGATCGACGGTTTGGTCAAGGCGAATCTGGGGAACGGCCGCCTCAGCATCGAACTCCGGACGAAGACAGACATGAAGTATACAGCTGGCCGGAGTGCTCACGACGCGGTTCAGGTGGTTAACGAAATAGGAACTGCGGTCCCCATTTCCCTCGATCGCGATCAGATATTCGGGGCGGACGTTTTCAGCCAAAACGAGATTGAAGAGATCGCATCCAGCCCAGCAGCCCAGCTCCAGCTCCTCGATCGGTTTGAAGAAAACGAAACGATTTCGATTGATCGCGAGGTGGAGCTGCTCCAACGCCAGCTCGAGCAATCCAGTATTGACCTTCGTCAAATCGACCAAGAAACAGAAGACGCCCTCGGGCGAGCCTCTGAATTGCCCGTTTTGCAGGAAAAGCTGAAGGGGCTGGCTGAAGTTGCTGGCCCGGATGCCAGTAGAATCAACGCGGCACATACCGCGAAGAGCTTACGCACCCGAGAAGAGAAGGTACCCGGGCTTGTAGTCGCGGGGTTACAGAAGCTCGTGCGCGAAATCGGAGCAAGCCATTCGGCGTTTGAGGCCGGTGTCGCCGCGCAAATTGATAGTTCAATTCGCGAAGGGGCCAATCAGGAATTATTTAAGGCGCTTCAGGAGGATATTGCCGACTTCATCCGGCATGTGGCCGCCTCTATCCAATCAATTGACGTAAAGGCTCGAGGCCTCGAGCGCAGCATAACCGGGCACGCAACAACGCTAGCCAAACGACATGCCGTTCAAGAGGCCGAATATCGTACTGTCGTCTCGGCCTCCGCGGAACAGAGTGAACGTGCGGCTGAACGGGTCGCGATCCAAACGGCGCTTGCGAACGCACAGTCTGCTGCGAATGAACGCTTAGCCAAAGAACAGCAGCGGCAAGGGATGTTGAAACAACGCGCGCTGCTGCTCAATCGAGTTTCCGAACTGCGCGATCAACGCTTCGCTTTACGCAAGCGGGTTGCTGAACAGCTCTCTGGCAAATTCCCAAGCATCAGGGTCACGGTAGCGCAGGCTGCCGATGTACAGGAATATCAGGACCGGGTTACGGATGCCCTCAAAGGCTCAGGCGTCAAACAAGGGCCCACGGCCGAACGTCTTTCACAAGTCTTCCTGCCCGCAGAGTTGGCCGAGGTCGCGGCCAAGAACGACGTTGCCACGCTGATGCAGCGGGCTGGATTTGACGAGGATCGTTCCAAGAAGATCTTGAGCGCGCTTCGCAACCGAGGCGCTTATTACACGATCGAGACGGCTGCCCTTTTTGATCGCCCCTGCATCGAACTTCTCGATGGAGACTCGTTTAAAGAATCGACGAATCTTTCCACAGGGCAGCGATGCACGACGATTTTGCCGATATTGTTGACTCAAAGTGAACGTCCGCTTCTGATCGATCAGCCCGAAGACAATCTCGACAACGCGTTCGTTTACGAGACAATCGTGCGGGCGTTACAAGCGATCAAAGGCACGCGTCAAGTGATCTTCGTTACCCACAACCCGAATATACCGGTCCTGGGCGATGCCGAACGCGTCTTTGTATTCTCATCCGACGGCCAGCATTCAACTCTCAAGCAGGTGGGGAGCGTGGATGAATGCAGGGACCAGATCGAGAGAATTCTTGAGGGCGGTCGCGAGGCGTTTCTGAAGCGAAAAACTCGCTATGGCCATTAACGATCCTGCCGAAGTTCAAATCCTACTCCAGGCCTTAAGCGCCGACAACTGGTCCGTTACGCTTGAAGCCGTAGCTGCCGCGGAGCGAGCCATACGGGAGACGATTGTCGGGGATGCTCAAGCCGATCCGATCGTACAAAAGCTGGCGACGCTCGCAAGTCACCCGAAGTGGGAGGTCCGCCGAGCGATTGCCAATGCCGCGGCGCAGCTACCTCATCCGGCATTTGAAGCGCCGCTTGCGAAGCTTACGCTTGACGACAATAGTCGCGTCAGACTCGCTGCCGAGCAAGCCGCGTTGAGGCGGCGCGACTCACGGCATGCCAGCACCCTGGGAAGGCAACACGAAGATCGCATAAAATCGATACTGGACGATATTGCAGCCCGTTTTGGCACAAAGGGGCGCGATGCGGTCAGGCGCGCGGCGGACGAAATTGCGAATATCTTTGCCCGCGAATTGTATCACGAAGTCATCAAACTGCTCTCGCCTCTGGCTGTCTCAGCCGAGAACTTACGAACCCAGCTTCTGGACCCCAAAGTTCCTGCCGAAGCACTTGTTAACGAAGCGGCGCGTATGGGGCGGCGGATAACACAACTCCGCAACATTCTGGACGCGATGCGCGCCTATACGGCTCAACCCGCACTCAGCTATAAGCCGGAGGTGCTGCGGGATGTCATCCAGGAAGCGGCAACCGTCGCCATCGAAAGCGATTCGAAACGTGCCCACGCGCCGACAATCGAAATTGAGGTCCCAACGACTCTGGTCATCTCTGTCGCACGGGGACGCCTGGTTCAGGCTCTTACAAATGTGCTGCTGAACGCTATTGAGGCTTATAGTGGCATGGATACGCGGAAACCGATCAAAGTTAAGGCCCGCCTGCATCAAGGCATAGTTGGAATAACGGTAGAAGACTCGGGATGCGGGATGTCCGAGGAAGCGCGACGCGACGCCCTTACGCTCTTTGCGACGAGCAAACCCAATGGCACCGGCTTCGGATTGCCATTGGCCGTCAAGATTGTTGAATCTGAACATGGAGGGCGGCTGACCATTGAAAGCGTGAAAGGACGCGGAACTCTCGTGCGAATGACCGTGCCGGCAAGCGCTCGAATGGAAGCCCCATGAAAGACAGACACCTTGCATTGATCGTCGAGGACCACCACGAAACCGCCGAGGACCTCGGCCAAATTCTGGAGTCAATCGACTGCGGGAGCGTTGTCGTTGATAACGCCGAAGACGCAGTAAAACAGGTTCAGGAGAAGTCGTTTTGTCTCATTCTTCTGGACCTGGAAATTAAGAGGGGGCCAGACGCGATTAAAGGTCACGTCGAGCACGGGAAAAGCGTACTTCGCACCATTCGGGCAAGGTACGGTGATTACAACGGAAACGCTTTCACGCTGCCGGTGCTCATCGTTAGCGGTTTTGCGCGGGAGAGGGATCCCGCTGTTGACGTGATGAAAAGTGGCGCCAGCGACATCATTCAAAAGCCATTTGTAAGTGGCCATGTATCGGAGAGGATTCGGCAAGCGCTACAGGACAGCGGTCGTCGTACTCACGACGCATGTGGCGCGCTCCCCGCACACCGAACAGTCAATCCAGATGACGAAATACTTTTGGCAATTCCCGGCGATCGAATACGGCGCCGCCGAACGCGCGTGATCGTTGCCGGCAACCCCGTAGAGCTGACCGACGCTTCACTGAAGATACTTCTGCATCTGATGGTGGCTCGGCAGAAGGGTGCCATGGCAAACAAGGTAGACATGGGTGCAAATGCCGAGCAAGGCTTCAAAGGAATTTCCAATCTTCGCAATGAGTTAAAGGTCGCTCTGGGCAATGTCGATATTGTCGAGAACAAGTATCATGGCGACTACTGTCTTATCGATCGTGTGCGCATCGGTGAATGCGCGTTCGAGAACCTCCGGCAGATTGGGGACCATGCGATTTCGACACTCGTAGAACAGCTTCAGGGGCCTCCATCAGGCGCCGCCCAAAAGTCTGAAGGAAACTCTACGAAGTTTCCGACACACCGGCACCGTAGCTAAAACTCACACTGGCGCTCTACTCTTGTAATTGCAATAGCTTAGCTTCCATTTGAGTTCCTCGGCACTCACTTCTTTATCGGCAGCAATAGCGAAAGCACTTGATGAACGGACCCATTGGGAGGGCAAAATGAGCCGCCAGCACGTCGATCATTCCGATATCGTTCGCTTCGCAGAGGATCGGGTGAATCTGCCGCAGGACAAAGCAAATGAATACCGCGCACAGGCTCGGAGGCTCCGCGAAAAGCTTGAGGGCTACCTCTCGGAACACCCGGATTTCAGTTTGAAGAAGATGCTGCTCTCGGGTAGTCTTGCCAAGGGGACTGCACTTCGAGCACTGAACGATATTGATGTAGCTTGCTACATTAGCGGTGCCGATGCTCCGAAAGACATCGCGAGCCTGCTGAACTACCTTGCCGAGCGGTTGCGCAAGGCCTTTCCCAACTTCAGTCCTGATCAGGTGAAGCCCCAGACCTATAGCGTCACGGTTTCCTTCCGGGGTACCGGGTTGGACGTAGACGTCGTCCCCATCCTCTACAACGGTGATCCCAGTTGGTACGGCGATCTGGTCAGCCAGGAAGATGGATCGTTCTTGAAGACGAATATCCCACTGCATCTTCAGTTCATCAAGAAAAGGAAGGAGGCTCAACAGCACCATTTTGCGCAGGTCGTCCGGCTTGTGAAGTCGTGGGCGAAACTCGTGAAGGCGGAGCAGGAGGGGTTTCGGTTCAAGTCCTTCATGATTGAGTTAATGCTGTCGAAGCTGTGCGATCAGGGCCTCGATTTCTCGGATTATCCAGAAGCGCTTCAACACTTCTTCACCTACGCGGCAAAGAGCAATATGCGCGAGAAGATCGTGTTCACCGACTGCTATTCGGCGTCTGCGGTTGGCACGTTTACGGAGCCTGTGCAGATCATCGATCCCGTAAATGCAAAAAACAACGTGAGCCGCCTCTATACCTCGGCTCAAGCGGATGGCATCGTCGGGGCGGCCTTAACGGCCGGCGACGCGATCGACGCTGCACTGTCGGCCACCACGAAGGAGAAGACCGTCTACTACTGGCAGAAGGTGTTTGGATCGTCATTTCAAGTTTGAGGGCACATGAGCACGAGTTACACGTTTTCGGACACGATTTCCTTTACGCTGACACATGCGAAGTACTTGGCGTCGAAGGTTGGAACAGATTTGAAGAGAATGCAGCGGTTCTACGGCTCGCCGAGTGATGTCTGCATCGGCGAGTATGAGACCGAGTTGACGGAGCTGCTGAAGGCCGGCCACCTGGGCACGGTGACATACGGCTTCCGCAAGGGCGAGAACTGGGTCGAGCCGGCTTTACGTTATACGGCGCGTGATTTGGCCGGCCTGACCGCCAACGATGACGACCCGGGCAAGGTCAGACCCGGCATTGACGTGACCGGAGCGTCATTCTACAGCTATCTGACGTACAGTGCAGGCTGGAGCAAGCTGACCACCGCGCAGCAGGAAGCCTTCAGGCGCACTCTGCCATTCCAAAGGACCGGCGCAAATGAACCCGGCGTCAACGGGTACATGGTTTCAGACCTGACGTATTCGTCGGGTGGGCGCGCGCTAAACCGGTCTACGTTGAGGGGCTATTAGAAATGAACAGCCGACCCAATCTGGATGAACTGTTCGAGCGAAGGATCACCTATCCGGATTTCGAGCCAAAGGAAAGGCTTGCCCGTCTGGTGGGGCTCGACAACCACAAGGCACGACTCACGAAAATTCTCGCGCTATTGGTCAATCCCTCCGGCCTGGAGAAATGGGCGCGGACGCACTACGGCGATACAAATGGCCTTCTGGTAAACGTCCTCAGCCGCCCTCCGCTGGTGGTTCTTGCCGGCGATGTCGGATCGGGCAAGACCGAGCTTGCAGAAACGATCGGCGATGCGGTTGCGCGGCAGGAAGATATCAGCATCACGCTGTTTCCTCTGAGCCTTTCCACACGCGGGCAAGGGCGCGTCGGCGAGATGACTCGGCTGCTATCGGCCGCATTTGATCACACGGTCAGTGAAGCGGAGAAGCTGAAAGGCACATCCGGCCGTTCCCGCGGTGCGATCATTCTTTTGGTCGATGAGGCTGATGCTTTGGCTCAATCGAGGGAGGCGCTCCAGATGCATCACGAGGATCGTGCCGGTGTCAACGCGTTCATCCGCGGAATCGACAGGTTGGGCAATGGCCGATTACCGGCGGCAGTTCTTATGTGCACAAACCGAATTGCTGCACTGGATCCTGCTGTTAAGCGGCGGGCCGCGGATATCTTGACTTTCGCACGGCCCGACGGTTCGCAGCGTGAGGTGGTTCTGTCGGGTGCCTTCCGGAAACTCTCCTTCACGGCTACACAGCTTACTGCGCTTGTCGCGGCGACTGGTCCGGATAAAAGTCGGTCGTATGGTTTCACCTATTCGGACCTGACGCAGCGCCTCATTCCAGCCATCGTTCTGGATGCCTATCCGTCACGCCCCGTCGATCCGATTCGCGCTATTGAGATCGCGCGGGAAATGCACCCCACTCCACCCTTTGATGAGAAAACAATATGAGCACATGGTCCCTCTCCGAGTTGCTCGCCGGTTTGCACGACGAGATTGAGCAGCAATTGGAGCGCGTCCGAAAAACATTAGCCCATCCGGGTACAAAGGGCGACGCCAGCGAAGAAGTTTGGCTTGAGTTGCTTCAGACCTATTTGCCCAAGCGTTACCAGGCGGCAAAGGCGCATGTGGTCGACAGCAATGGTACTTTCAGCGACCAGATCGACGTCGTCATCTTCGATCGCCAGTACTCTCCGTTCATTTTCAGCTACAAGGGGCAGACCATCGTCCCCGCGGAAAGCATTTATGCCGTCTTCGAAGCCAAGCAGTCAATGAATGCCGGGCAGATCGCTTATGCGCAGGAGAAGGTAGCCAGTGTTCGCCGGCTGCACAGAACGACGTTACCGATTCCTTACGCCAATGGCACATACCCGGCGAAGGCCTTAATTCCCATTCTCGGTGGCCTCTTGACGTTCGAAAGCGATTGGCAGCCTGCCCTAGGGGAGCCGCTCAAGAACGCACTGGCGGCGGAGAGCACTGAGGGGCGGCTAGATATCGGCTGTGTCGCGGCCCACGGGTACTTTAGTCTCGAATCTAGCGGCACGTACCAGTTCGCCGAAAAGTGCAAGCCGGCGACTGCCTTCTTGTTCAAGCTCATCGCCATGCTGCAATTCAGCGGCACAGTTCCTATGATCGATATTCAGGCCTATGCCCGCTGGCTGACGAGCTAGCCAGCATCGGAGCGAGGCCGAATCGGCCGACTCGAACCCGTTGCCATCTCACTCCTGCACGGTCGGCTCTCTGTCCCCCCTGGGCCCGCTCGTCTCGACCACGGTCAAATGGTGGCACAAGCACCTAAATAGGAGGCAAGGGATTATGAACGGCACCATGGCCTGCAATCCACTTGGACGTAATCGCCGTCCCGTCGGGATGATTCCACATTACGAGCTTGCGGTTGGCTCATCCACCGCTCAGGTCAATCTCACGTGGTGGCCTCGTCGGAGTTCGGCACCTTCTATCGCCACACCAGATGCGAGTGCAGACCTGAGCTTCGCATTGTCCGGTTCGCGCTTCGTCAATCCGTTACCATCGGGCGCCAGCCTAGCCCGAAGGGAATGCTCCTCGGGAAGACGGCTCAGCAACTCCTGAAGTTCGGGAAGCGCAATCGTGATAGAGACACGCCAATATTCGGACGGGATGATATCGGGCCTGTCTACGACTATGGAATCCTGGCTGTTCCTCCGAAGTGAAATCGTATTCAGTCGTCCTTTCATGCTCGGAATGCCGCGGGATTCCATGAAGTACATCAGAAGCCCCTTCAGCCTCTCGACCTTGCTTTCGGCTGCTGCCTGCCGACCCTGTAACCGGTCGATCTCGGCCTTGGCATTCCGGGCTTCATATTCCTGCGACTTGATGTAGTTCGCGATGTTGTCGACCTTTGTTCCGAACGCTTCGCAATAGTCGAGCAGGGCCTGTCGCAATTCCTCCGGCATTTCGCCGTTGTTCTCGGCCGCCGCCTCCGTTGCGGATTCCATCAACAGCGACAGAGATTCGTCGAGCTGAAAGAGAGTCATCTCCGACGCAAGAGTTTGCGATAGGGGCAATGATGTTTGACACGTCATAAGACCTCCTGTGAATGGAAAGCGCGCCCGATCGCGCGCCCTTTTTGGGACTCGGATTTGTTCGTGAAGTAAACGGGAATTCGCTCCGCCTCGGAAGATCGGTGTTGCCAGGACTCCCCTCCGCAAGCGTGGGTGGACTCAAAAGAGTGAGAGCTGTTCCGAGGGACCAGACGCGACCCGAGGCCGCCGCCGCGCCGGTTCGGGTACGTCGCGCTCAAATGCCAGCGACAAATCCGCAGTCGGTGGGTGAACTAGCGCCGGTTCTTTCGCTCGTTCCGGCACCGCTTCAACCACGGTTTGCGTCTGCGGCTGCTGTACTTGGAGCGCCTTCCACACTTCATCCGCCGACTGGCCCATCCCCTGGTGCATAACCAGTTCACGCGCCAATGTCGTGAGAACGTCGGCGCCATCATCCATTGCCTGCAAGCCGCTATCAGAGAACTTGCCTTCGAGGGCCATCGAGACCAGGAGCTTCTTTCCCATCAAGCGAAGGCAACCGACCTGTTCCGTGTTCTCGTAGCAGAGAAATCGGACCGTCACCGGTTTCGTTTGGCCAATCCTCCAACTCCGCCGACTGGCCTGCCTGAGAGTGAACGTTGAGTATCCGGTCTGATACCAGATAATGGCGGGGCAGAACATCAGATCAAGCCCCGTCTGCACAAGGCGCGGATGTCCGAGGAACGCCTGTACGCCGGACCTGAGTTGGCGCTCGTACCAGGCTTCTCGCTCCTCCGGCGGCGTTTGTGTAGTGAGCACGGCCGCCTTGATACCAGCCTTACTCAGGACCGATTCGAGCCGGCGAGTGACGTCGCGCTTCTGTGTATATGTAGCGTAGATTTGAACGCCGCGGCGGGCCTGCGCCTCCGCCTGAACCAATTCGACGAGTTTGCGTTCCTTCGCGTACAGGAATGACTCATCCAGGTCTGGCGGGTCCGCAATGAGAAATCGCTCTCGCTGTTTGGTCTCTTCGTCGTACGCGACGCCCCAGAGCTGGCCCATCGAGAATGGGCGGTCGGGATACAGCAATAACGCGTTGAGGGCCGTACTGACCACCGACGAATTGCCGCGGTGTTCCTGAAGGGCTGCTGCGATGTCCTCCTCCAGCTCTGTGTACGCGTCAGCCAGCGGTTTGTCCATCGGCACGCTGACCACTTCCTCCGTGTACGGCGGAAGATTAGCGGAGATGTCTTCCAGTGAGACAAAGGCTCCAATGTCCATGAGAAAGCGGCCGAAGAGCAAGGGTGATGCGCCCGGGCGCTCCTTGACCCGCTTGGTGACCTTTGCTTTGGAACAAGCGTTCTCCTGGGTTTCGACCGTAGTGATGGTTTCCAGGACGCCATAGGTCTCGGTGAAACTCCGGACACCGGCTTCTCCGTATTCGTAGCCCTGGGACACCATTCGATTGGCGTCGATTCGATACAGGATGTTGAAAACGTCGGAGGCCATCCCGCCCGTCAGCGTGCCCGTGAGCACGATGGTCTTATCTACGGCCGCGGCGAGCGTCCCGAGGGCGTTTCCCTGGGCGGTATCGGCGGCCTTCGCTTCATGCACCTCGTCGGCGATTCCGAACTTGAAGAAGTGGGGGAGGTACCGGCCGATGAATTCAATTGGCGCGTAGCGCCGGATTTTGGAGCCGTCAACCTGCCAAAGGGGACTGTGGAGAGAGCGCCGCGGTTTGGTCTTTTCGCCGCACAGGGCGATCGACTCCAGAATTTCAGCGAACCGCTCCTGCTTGCCGAAATCGTCACGTAATAGTCGTTCGTCGTCAAAGACAATCGGACGCCCGCTGTCCGGGTTAACGACGGCCCCGTTGTAATTGCCGCACCGGGCGATCTGGTAGCTGTGCCTCCAGAACGCTCCTAGCTTCGCCCTGTCGCGCCCGCAGATGACGAAATGCGGGCCCGGCCCGCGCTCCGCAACCCAGCGATCCCAGGCGGACTTGTATTTTCCCCGCAACCGCATATTCGGGAGCGTGGTGTGGACGCCGTCGCGGACGATCTGGCCATTCCGAAGCCGCAATTCGTTGACACCTTGGGGACCGGTTTGGCCTGGTCGCTGAGATCGCAGGCTGTCAATCACGTACGTCCTAGCTCCCGGGATCGTTTGCAGGATTTCCCTTGCGGTCTTCTGGAGCAATTGCGGAGGGACCACGAACAGGCAGGCATACGGGCGCCCTGCTGCAAACACGTGGGCAATCGCCATCGCCATCAACGTCTTGCCCGTGCCCATTTCTGCGACGACAGCGACCGAATCGGCTTGACGGAGCCTTGCAACCGAGCCGGCAATAGCGACTTCCTGAGCAGCGAACGGCTTTCGGAGCAGTTTGCCGATAATCGGTGAAACAGGGTCGCCGGGTGCGTGCAGAGCGGGGAAGCTCGTCAGAATGCGGTCTCCGATTTCGACGGAGAACTCCCGCAAATACTCCTCGAGTGTTGTGATAGCCATGGGTATGACTCCAAAAAGGAAGCAGACCCACGGCCTTGCCGCGTCGGTCTACGGTGGAGGGATTTGGATCTGGCCGTGCTTGAGACCCGCCCCGATCCACTCAAGAAACTCGCTCTTCGAGCCGCGTATCGCGGCGGGAGCACAATTCAGTCCAGACAGAGGCCGGATACGCCCGGCCTTGTGGAGGCGCTGGCAGAACCAGTCGCTCCACTCCGAAAGCAACGGAAGTCCGTGAAAGTTCGCCGCCGCGCGCAGAACCAGATTCGGTGAATTTCCTTTGACGATGATGCGCGCTTGGTCGCCTTCGGCACGAAGCTGGGTCGAGGCGACGACCATGTGTCGAATCGGCCGGCGGCGCCCAGGCAGGGTCAATGTCCCCCGATACACGCTGGGCCGCTCGCCAAACTGAACCATGTGCGGCCTCAGTTCCGGACCGCCAACTCGGATGCGCTCCTGGCCGAGGACGGCAGCCCAGAGAGCCGCCACTTCAACATCGGTTCCGAAAACCGACAGCAGGTGTCCCTGCGATGGGAGATTCCTGTCCGCCGGTTCCCCGATGAAGCAGTCGGCCGTGAGCCGAATGCGCGTGGAGGTGTCCTTAAGCCTCTTTTCGAACTCTGCAAAGCCAAAACGTTCATGAGCATTCTTCATTCGATCAACGCCGTTTCTCCGTTCGCAAACGCAACCGCCAACTCGTGGACAAACTGCTCGCGCTCGCGAATGGTGATCTTTTCGTCCTCAGTTTCCTCGGTCTTGATGACCCGCTTCTTGGTCTTCCAGGCAGCCACATGAAGACGATCGCCGGACCCAAAGATCCCATTCAAAAGTCCAGCCGTGGAAAGCAAGCCAATGTGGCCCTTATGTAAAGGAGTCAACGGCCTCGTATTGAGCGAAACAGGCTGGGGATCCAGGATCTGCGAGACCTGCCGGTATGCCGGCGATGTCGGCAACAGGTCGTCGATCGTGTCGAGCGGTAGGCCGGCGTAGGACAACTGAGCGATGCCGCTTTCCGGCACGCCGAGTTCGATGCTGCCGGGCGCCAGGATCGGCAGTGACTCATACTGCCGTGCCAGCGACATCAATTGATTCCTGCTATACGAGATGTCCGAGTCGCGAGTACGGTCACGCTCCCGACGGGACCGCGCAATGCCAAACGCGACGATCTCTTTGTACCGGACACACTCCGGCGATCGAAACCGAAAAACTCGAACATTCCGAAAATGCGAGGCGAATACTTGCGCACAGCCCGCAAGCTGAGGCGCTGGCAGGACGTAAACGAGGACGCCGGCTGGCACCAGCCACCGCGCGAAATGGGACAGGAATAATACCTCGAACCTTCGATTGCCTGACTCTCCGAACTCGTCGTCGAATGGCGGATTTGCGTAGATAAGACTGAAGGATTCAACACGAGCTTGAGTACTCAACGCATCGCCCTGGATTACGCGATCCAGTTCCTTAGCCGCCAGCTCTGCGCGGTATGCATCCAATTCGACCCCGAACCTGACCGCCTTCGATGACGTTGTGATTGCCGCCATCGCCCGGCCTTCGCCCGCACAGGGGTCGAGTGCCGAGAATTGTTGATCGGGGAAGATAAGGCATGTTCGGATCAGCTCTGCCTCCGAGTCTGGAAGCGGGAAGTAATTGCAACGGGCTTTTGCAGCCAGCCTCGCCATTCTGTCAACCTCCTCTTCTCCTCCTCGTCGTCGTCTTATCCATCGACGCCGCGGATCTAATTGAAAGTGGCAATACGGGATACTCCGGGTCGGCCCTCGAGCCCCAATGCCGAATTGTGATACTGAGGTATGAGCCGCCCTCGGCTGACCTATGCAGATCGACTCCCAAGCGACGATTGAAGGCGTCCCAATGATCGTGATCCGGAAGATGTTTCGTCTGGCCGGGCTAGAGGGCACGCTGACGGTTGAGTTTGTCCGCGCTACTCTTCGTATACCCATGCTTTTCTTGAGGAAGAGTCGTCACAGGCGTCTGAGCCTGCAGCACTACGGACCGATCAGGGAAGTCGTTGAAGCCTCGACTCACGCCGTGATCTTTCCGAACCCAAAGGCATCTCAACCGGCTGATGGGAAAGCCCCGTAGCATGGGGATTCCCGTGCACTTTGGCTCCTCGGGTTGTCGGATATCGAGATGTGGCGCTCCTGATACATCAGTTGCCGGCCAATTCAACGAGTTGCCGATTACAGGGCCATTGAAAGCAGGTCTGTCATAGCGAATCGCGGTAGCATATCTAGGTTCCGGCCACCTGCCGGCCACGATCCGCCCAAAGAGCGGAGTCAACATATCCATGAGCGGCTTTCACCACGACGAACTCGCTGATGTTAACCTGATAACCGACAACCTTCGGGATCGCTACAAGGATCAGTTCTCGATTCTGAAGGAGTTGGTCCAGAACGCGGACGATGCACACGCGAAGACCCTCCGATTCGGTCTTGTAAACGGCGACTCGGAGCACGCCCACCCGCTACTCTGCGGGCCGGGGTTGGTCGTCGTCAACGACGGCCCGTTCAGCGAGTCAGACTCTCGCGCAATTTGCAGCTTCGGCCTCAACAGCAAGGCCGGCGACCCAGGGACCATTGGCAAGTACGGGCTGGGGATGAAAAGCGTTTTCCATCTGGGCGAGGCGTTTTTCTTCATCGCGGAATCACCCGAACGAACGTACAAGGAACTGCTGACCCCCTGGGGCTCAATCCGCGCGGACTGGGACATGACCGAGGAGCAGTGGTCGAGCGAGTTGCGGGCACTACGCCGAACCTGGTTGCGAGCCGTGCGGTGGCCGACGGACACCGCGGCTTTCATTTTGTACGTTCCGCTTCGCAGAAAATCTCATCTCCAGTTGCCGGACGGCCGCACCGCTGGAGCAATCATTGAGAACTATCCGGGCGACGATCACACAGTGTTGACGCTCCTCAACGACGAGAGCACGTCGGTACGGATAACGGCACTGCTTCCTCTGCTCAGAGATTTGCTCTCGATCCAGCTTTACATTCCGGCCGACGACGGAAACGCACGGTGTGTCCACTCGAGCGAAATGGACTCGGAGTTTGCTCGGCCGCTTCGAGAGCACCGGCCCGGGGACTCCGAACTGCGGGCTGCCATCAGAACGGGAGGAAGGCAGGTGCTGTCCGCGGGATGGCAGCGTTTCTGCTTCACGGAGATTTTGACCCGTCTGCGGGCCTCCGCGGCGTGGCCGACCAGCTGGGTCCGGGAAGGGTTGCAGGAACGCCAGGTGCCCGACAAGGCGCAGCCGCATGCCGCCGCCGTTTTCATGCGGGACATAGTTCCAGGGAAACTGACCATCCGCTGGGCTGTTTATTTGCCGGTCGATGAGCATGGAGAGAGCGTCGCGATCGACCCACGCATGGGCGGCTACAGCCTCACCCTGCATGGCCACTTCTTCGCAGATGCCGGGCGGAACGGGCTGTATGGGTTGGACGACTCTGGCGAGGTTTCCACGTTGCCCAATGACGAAGCGCGCATTCGCCGGGAGTGGAACACTGCATTGGCGGAGGAGGCCACGCTGGACCTCCTGCTTCCTGCGTTGACGTCCTTCTGCGCGACGCTCAAAATGGCTGAGGAACGCGTGGCCGCGCTGAGTGGGGCCATTAGGAGGTCGAAGACATGGGACAAGTGGAAGGCGAGCATCTCTGCCAACCACAAATGGCTCCGATTGGTAACTTCGGAAGGGCTCCGCTGGGCGCTGACCTCCGATGAACGAACGCTGCCTCTGCCGGCATCCCCGGAAAGGGACCCTGGACGCCCATGGCGCGTTTTTCCTGGACTCAGCGCCTTGGGGAATCATGTAGTCTTCTTCGACCCCCTCGCAGACAACTTGGTGGCCCGCGACAGCGACCTAGGTTCCCTGGACGAGGATGAAGTCGTCAAACTCATCGCAGGCGTTGATGCTGCGCGGACGTTTGATTCCTCGGTTGATGCGGACTACGCCGCGGACTTTCTAAAGGCATTAAAGGTTCTGCGATCCGATGCCGTGCAGCGCGAGCTGATCGCGCTCCTCCGCCGGGCCGTGCAGGCGATGGGATTGGAGCGGCTACTCGGCATTGCCACCCCTGTCTCGTCCATCGCCGAACTCATCGGGCGCGAGCGCAAGCTCCGCATCAGCATGCGGAACGCGAACGTGGCAGAGCTCCTCATCCGGCAAGAGACCGAAGCGCTCGCTTGGCCGAGCGAACTGGACGGCGGCGATGCGTCTTTCGAATCCGGCATCAACACACTTGAGGCGCTTCTGACGGCGCTCTCCAGCCATATAGGTGACGTGGACGCGTGCCGCCTTTATGCCCAGGAACTGCTCGATCGGGGGGCAGTTGAGACCCGGCGTGAGCTGCTGAAACGTGTCGGCCACTTGCCGATCCTGAGCGCGTTTGATTGCCGGGCGGAACAGAGGACCTCGGTCAGCGCCCAGTTCATGGCCGAGTGTTGGGGGCGGCGGACGTTGTTCCGCGCGGCGCAAGGCACCACCGAGCGCGATAGAGCCGACCTGGGGCCTCTACTCCAGGCCGTACTTCCGAAAGAGACCATCCTCGTCGTAAACAAGGAACTCGCCGCGCTGGTTCTGGGTTCTGAAGAAGCCGAGCGAATCCCGCCGTGCAATCCCAAGGGCGTTCTGTATTGCTTAGGGTACTGTACGCGCGAACTGGGGGCCATGGCGACGCGGCGCGAGTTGCTGCGGTGGTTAAAGCTGCCCGACCACGATGTGCAAACTGTACACGGGATGCGATTTCTGCTCCACGGCGAGCCGGAGAACTTCGACCGCGACGATCGGCTCTGGACCGGACGCGGCAAGGCCAGCGCCGCATGGCGGAAGTTATGGGAGGCTGTCAACGCGCCGGAGCTCCGGTGGACGGCCGTCGATCCGACGCTCGCTAACCTGGTGACACCCGCCGACCAGGATGCATTAAACCTGCACGCGATCGAGCCGGAACACGTTGTCAAATTCGTCGCCGAACGTGGCGCACCCCCAGTTCTGCGGTTGGACGGAGACGAATTTGACACGATACTCGGCTATGCGCACTGGGAAGAAGGGAGTTGGAAGAGCCTTCCCGCGCACCTCTCGCTCAAAGGGGAGCGCGTTCCTATCGGCGAGACGACGTACCTCGCCGGCGGCAGTGTGCAACTGCCACCCGAGCTTTCGTCGGATGCAACGGCTATTCAGAAGAGCACGAGGGCCGAAGTCCGCGAGCTTCAATTGAAGTGGATTCCGCCACTCGATCGGCGTGCGGCTATCGCTCTCGCGCTCAGGACCAAGCAGCCCGAGGCCTGGGACAAACAGATTCTCGATTGGCTCGGCCCGGGGGAGAAAGAAGCCGGGTATGTGGGCCAACCTGCGGGTCTGATGGATACGCCCTGGCTCAGGCTGCGCTCCGGCGGCGCCGTAAGCCCGAACAAGCTCATCGTCCTTCGGGATGTCGAAGGCGAAATCACCGAACTCGCTGAACTCTCGAAATGTTACGCTACTCCGTCAATGCTCGCCGAAGAACTGGGCGGCAGTCAGGCACTCGATGTGCTGTGCGACCGCCCTCACAGTTTTAGCGCGCTCCACTCAATGCTTCGCGGGGAGGCTAGATCGGACCTGGGCGCGATTGAGCTCAAAGCGGAGTCCGTGCGATCCAGCGCCGAGACGATGCAGTCCTGTCCCGATGAGTCGAACCGCGGCTGGCGTCTGGTCGCCCGTCTTTGCACGGCTTATGGAGATCAGGATGGGCAGCGCGCTTTCAATTCGATGACCAGGGCGCTGCCCCCGGAACGATTGCGAGCGATTCTCGTCTGGCTTGCGGAGAGGCCGGGTTCCGAGGACCTCTTCGTGGCGTACCTGACTACATTTGCCAAGACCGCGCAAGGCCCCGGCGTGCTGCGCGGTATCAAGCTGCAAACCGCCGCTGCGACATGGAAGACAGCTCAGAAGATCTGTATCGACGTACCCGGCGCCGAAAAGGGATCGCTGCTCAGCAAAGAACACCGAGAGGCTCTGGGAGAGCTGGTACGGAGCGCGCCTGCGCGCCGAACCGTTCACGTCGCTCAGGATGCGCCCGCACCACCCGTCGAGAAGATAATTGAGTATTTCAGCCCCTGGCTTGGCAGGAGCAGCGGCATTCGCGCACAGGTGGGGGTCGTGGTGACGCTCCTCGCCGGAACGACTCGGCTGACTGAAGTTGCGGCAGAGATGTTCGCTCCCCACACCCGCGAATGGGTATTGAACCAAATACCGTGGAGCAATCAGTGGACGGGACAGCCACTCGATCAGATGACCTTGGACAAGGCAATCTCATCCTGTACGGTTCACTTCCGCGCGGAGAAGATAACTGAGATAACATGTCTGTCGATCACGGGTGATCCTCTGAGCGTCCCCGCGGAAACGACACCGGCGACCCTTCTGGCCGGCAACCCTGAACTCCGTTGGGCCCGGATCGACGAAAAGAAAGTCTCATATGACATCAAATTTAGAAAGTTGGACATCGCTCCGCTCCGCAATGCCCAACTGAGCGCAGCCCTTCAGGCTACTGCCGAAGGATTAATTCAGTTTGTTTATCTACGCGGCCGGCAGGACCTCACCCCATTGTGGAGGAAGCTCGACCGCACCGAGCAGCTACATCTGGAAACTGCGGAGAAGCTGATCCTGGAATACCTGCCCTTCTACCTGGGGCAGATCCGGCCAAACGGCGTGCCGGCCCTGGTGGCGCAGCTCCGAAGAATCGAGGAGCTCAGGCGTCTTCGTATTGAGTACTCCGACGACCCGTCCAAGGCTAGCGAATACAAGGCTCAACACGTCGCGCTGGGCAAGATGCTGAAAGAGAACGCGGAGGTTCAACGCGCGGTCTTAGACGGCGTGCGCGCGCGGTTGAGAGATCTGGAATACCAGGAATCGAGCATAGCCTTCGAGTTGTTCCAGAACGCTGATGACGCCTGTGTCCAAGCCCGACAGATGCGCCGAGCCCACGAACGAAACCGCTTCGTCATCCTGGTGGAGGACGGAGCCTTGTGCTTTCTGCACTGGGGTCGGCCGATCAACGACGTGGGGCCGGCCGGATTTGACGGGCGTGAACGTGGGTACCATCGCGACCTCGAACGCATGCTTACCCTGGCCGGCTCGGATAAGCAGGAACCCGTGGAGGCGGGCCATGTGGTCACGGGTAAGTTTGGCCTCGGTTTCAAGAGCGTATTGCTGGCCTGCGACCGGCCGGAGGTGGCTAGTGCCGGGCTGGAATTCGAGATTCGTGCGGGCGTTCTACCACATGTCCTGGAGCCCGACCGCGCCGCTCATCTGCGCACCCTGCTGCAACAGTGGCCCATGCCGGAGCCGGTTCCAGGCACAATTCTCCGGCTGCCCGGCGCGCAAGATAGCGCCGCGATCTTGGACGATTTTCGGCGCAATGCCGGATGCCTTTGCGCTTTCTCGTCGTGTATACGGGAAATCGTTATCGAGGCTGCGGATCGGCGGCAGCAAACCGTTTGGGATGGGCGCCAAGTCGCGGGCAAAGCCTCGATAGAATGTGGCTGGCTGCAATTCGGCGACGAGGCCTTGAACGTGTTGCGGATCCAAATGGATGACTCAGTGGCACTGTTCGGGCTTGGATCGGACGGCCTCGTAGACCTTCCGAAAGACACTCCGGCCATCTGGGTGACCTGCCCGACCCGAGAAGACCAGCACCTTGGTTTCGCAGTGTGCGGGAGGTTCAATGTAGACCCCGGGCGCGCCCGCCTATCGAGGAACGCCGAGAACGGAGAACTGGCCGTGAGGATCGGAGTGCAACTCGGGCAACAGCTTCGCGGCCTCCGGCTCGCACCGTGGGAAACGGTCCGCCGCGACCTAGGTCTCGGGCAAGCGGCCACCGAGTACGACTTCTGGGCGTCAGTATGGAGGCTCTTTCAGCGGACAGTCGCGCAACCCGACTCCGCCGTAGCCGCAATCCTGAAGCCGATCCTCATCGGAGCCATGAAGCCGTTGGCCAGTGAACTGGCCGTGGTGCCGAACGGGCTGCCGAGCACCGCGCGGGCGCTGACGACCGGCACGAAATTGAGTCACAAGCTAGTGGGTGCGTTTAGCGTCGAACGTGCGGTGGAGCCGCTGTTCGGCTGGGCGGAATGGAAGAACAGGCATTATGATCCGGACGCGGTGATCTCCGCGGCTGCGTCAGAAGGCCTCACGAAGCTCGGTTTCGACCGCTTGGTCTCGATCGGCATGGCTTCAATCGCATCCTGGTTGGACGGCAAGACGGCGTCCCCGGAGGACGCGGAGGCTCTCGGCGGCGTCTTGCGGGCGCTGCCCAAGAGAGACGACCGTTCGCAGGAAGTCGCCGACGACCTCAGGCGGACCGAACAGACGCTCGGTAACGTGCAATTCCGCTCGGCGGGCAGAACCAGCGAGCGAGCGCGCGACCTGGTTGCGGCTGGCGGCGAGGACGAGGAAATCCGGCGGGAGGCGTTCGCACCAGACAACCGACGGCTTTCGCCCGAATATGGCGAAGGTGCGCGCGAGTTTTTCCGCTTCTGCCGCGGAAGAATGGCCATAAACGCCAATGAACTAGCGCAGTGGGCCAGACATGCCGCCGGTCGCGATGCCCGCCGCGCCGCCCTGACTTACCTGGTCCGCGGCGACTTGGGCCTCCAGGTGCAACGGCAACTGACGGCGCTCGGTAGGGATGGGACATGGCTTGCCGACCTTACCGAGGATGAACTCCCGGAAGAACTCCGGAGCGACTTGCTGACTCCGGCCGTGCAGGTTCCGCGCACGCCCTCACCGGTGGTCGTGAGACTGGCCGATCCGCGTCCTGCACTGGAGCGGATCGAACGATGGTGGCAGCGCACGGCCCCAACGCATTTAGCAGAGTACAACCAGCGCGTGTACCCGCATGGGCAAGTCCCGCATTTGAAAGCGCCCTGGGCAGAAGATTTCAGCCGCAGCGACCGCAGCGAATGGCTAACGTTGTTTGCGCGAGCCGCTTTCTATCGGGCGGGAAGAGCCACCGACGCACAGCATCGGCGTTTCATCGAAATGTCCCAGCAGCACGGGTTTTGGGCGGTATACTCCGTCGAAGATCCGACAGATCGAGCCGCCGAGTGGATGGAGGTGTTGGAGCGTTTCTGTGACGATCAGGTGGATGACGATACCTGGGAGCACTGGATGCGCTTCTTCCCCCATCTGTACAAACTCTCGCGCAGGCTGAACGAGTACGCCGAGCTGTTCCTGAACCTAGCGGCTGAGACCGGTGATTACGAACTGAGCGAAGTTCTGACTCCCAGAGCGGATCGCAATCAACAAGGGGGAGGGATCAATGTACCACCACCAAGCCTGGGGATCGGCGCCTGTTTCGTTATCCGCGAGCTTTTGCGACTCGGTTACTTGGAAAGCTCATCCGCGCACCGGCACGCGTTCGTGCCAACGGGCGGCGTGAGGGCGTTGCTGATCCGTATGGGGCTTCAGATTGAAGACATACCCGATGTCGCAGTTTCCAGCCAAATTCACGAAGAAATCACTCAATATCTGAGTGCTGACCGCGCCGCATTCGGCCTGGCTTTCGATATACCCCTGCAAATAATCGCGGCGAACCCGGATCTGGAAGACAGGCTCGTCTGGCAACGCGCAAGTGCAACAGGAGCGTGAGATGGACCCAAGGAAGCCCGAATGGGCTGCGGGAATGCATGTTTATCATGCCCGATTCGGTCTGGGCGAAGTCGAGATCGACCGTGGGGCCACGGTCCTAGTCCGTTTCGGTACGCAATACCAAAGCTGTGAACCTTCGACGCTCGAGCCGCGCCAGAGCCCACGGGATGCCATATCCACGATGGCCTGGAGCGAGCCACTTGAAGTCATCAGTAAGGCACAAGCTGCCGCCATTACGTCCCTGAATGACTCCTGGGGCGTCTTCTCGCGATCGCGCATCGCGCTATTACCGCACCAGCTGTGGGTCTGCCACCGTGTCTTGCGCCGCTGGCCCATCCGTTGGCTCATCGCAGACGACGTCGGTCTTGGAAAAACGATCGAAGCCGGCCTTATCCTTTGGCCCCTGCTCTCGAAGCGCATCGTCGAAAGGTTGCTCGTGCTCTGTCCCGCCAAACTCGTGGAGCAATGGCAACAACGGTTGCGCGAGATGTTCGACATCCGACTATACCGATATCTCCCGGAGCTGGACACCGAACGCTCGGACTTCTTCAACACTCACCAGCAGGTGGTCGCCTCGCTGCACACTCTGCGGACGGACCGCAACGGCAGGCACGAAAGACTGCTCTCTGCCGAACCGTGGGACCTGATTATCGTGGACGAAGCCCACCACCTCAACGCTGACGAGAAGAGCGGAAAGACGCTTGGCTACGCGCTGCTGGAGCATCTGATGGAGAATGACCGCGTCGTCTCGTGCCTGTTCTTCACTGGGACGCCGCACCGCGGCAAACAGTACGGCTTCTGGTCACTGCTTCGGCTGCTGCGTGAGGACCTATTCGATCCGGAACGCCCAGATCACGAGCAGTACGAGCGTCTCGGCGAGGTGCTCATCCGCAACAACAAGCAGAGTGTCACGGATATGCACGGCAGCAAGTTGTTCCGCCCGGTCGAGCAGCATCCTGAAACGTACAGCTATAGCCCCGAGGAGGATTTCTTCTACCGCACACTCACCGAGTTTATCGAGACCGGGCGGGCGTACGCTTCATCGCTTTCCTTGCAGAGCGGGCAACAGGTAATCCTCGTGCTTATCGCCATGCAAAAGCTGGCGTCGAGTTCGGTTGCTGCCATTCGGCGGGCAATTGAGCGCCGACTGGATAGGCTACGCAAAGGCAGTGTGTCCGCCGATAAGCCGCAGACGGAAACACTCAGATCGCCCGACGGGGACCTGCTGGACGAACAGCAGCCCGCAGTCGAGCAGGTGGCGTCGGTACCTGATTTCGCCGTTGCGCTAATGCGCAACGAGATCGCGCATCTTGAGGTGCTTCTCGAAGCTGCGCGGGCCGTTGTGCGCGAAACCAAGATCGAGCGCCTGATTGACATTGTGGAGTCACGCTTCGCAGGGGATCAAGTGCTCTTCTTCACCGAGTACAAGGCCACGCAGGCAGCGGTGATGTCCGCGCTCCAGAAGAAGTATGGAGACGGATGCGTTTCCTTCATCAACGGCGACGAGGCTATCGAGGGCGTCTTCAGCCAGTCCGGCAAGCTCCAGGAGCTCCGCGAGCGGCGCACGGCGGCAGCAGGGGACTTCAACTCCGGCCAAGTACGGTTCTTGGTCTCCACTGAAGCGGGCGGTGAGGGCATCGACCTCCAACACCGATGCCATTCGCTCATCCATGTGGATCTGCCGTGGAATCCAATGCGCATGCACCAGCGGGTGGGACGGCTCAATCGCTACGGGCAGCAGCACACGGTCCAAGTGGTGACGGTCCGTAATCCGGATACTGTGGAGAGCCTGATTTGGGAGAAGCTGAACCATAAACTCCACCTCATAATGCTCGCCTTGGGCAACGCCATGGACGACCCCGAGGACCTGCTTCAACTCGTTCTTGGAATGGCCGGCGGCGCGACCTTCGATGAGCTGTTTGCCGAGGGAACACGCGTCCGCCGGGAGCAGTTGGCCGACTGGTTTGACAGCAAGACCGGGACCTTCGGTGGTCTGGAGGCTATCGAAACGGTTCGCGCTCTGGTGGGACACGCGACGAAGTTCGATTACCAAGGGCTGGGCGACATTCCGAAAACCGACCTGCCGGCCCTGGCCCCCTTCTTTGAGAATGCGCTGCGAAGGAATAGCCGAAAGCCGATGTGGAAGGACGATAAGCTTTCGTTCATCACGCCGGACCCGTGGATCACCGACCGGGGCGTGAGGCGCAAATATGAGAACCTCGTCTTCTCGCGTTCTGGCCGCGGTGAGGATGTGATCGGTATCGGGCACCGCGCCTTTGACCAGGCGTTGCGGCAGGCGCTCGCATCACCAGCGACTATGGCCGGTGGGAAAGGGTTGCCTCAGCCGGTTGTGGTGTTTCAGATTTTCGACGAAGTCACGGAGCACGCCGGTGCACTTCAAACCTCTGCAGTAGGAATGATGGTGAATGGCTCAGGGGGCGATTGCCGGGTTCTCAACGATCTGGAACTGCTGGAACTGCTCAACGGGTTGAGTACAGGCAAGGCGGAGCCGGACACTAACCAGGAAGAAGTCAGCCGGGCGTGTGAGCTGGCCGAATGCAATCTTCGAAGCCGACTGCGCGACATGCGCTTACCCTTCGTCGCACCGGCGTTCCGAATCCAGGCTGTATTGTGGCCGACCTAGCTTCTTGCGAAAGATTCCGGCCCCCGCTAGGTCGCAGGTGATGTGTCGTGCGCCAGTTGGCTGGACGATTCCACGACGCCGTCCGAGGTGCTATCCCAGTCTGATACGTCGAATTTGCCTCCACATTCCCCGCAGAGGATGAACTCCTGGTCAAATCGTTCAAACGGCCCGCAATCAAGACCGTGCGTCTCTATAGAAGTAACAATTCGGAATTCACCGAGAGGTGAACCACAATCCGGGCATGCCATTCTTCACCTGCCTTCGTATCAATGAGTTCGAACAGATTTCTGGTCGTCGGTACCGCAGGCTGTTCCTGATATGGCCGCCGGTTTTTGCTGGATCCGCGATTCCGGCTTAGACTGAGGGCAGTTGAGGAGGAGAAGTTTGCTCGACTTGTCCTGCCCTACATGCGGATTCAGGCTTGACCCGATTAATGAATCTCAGGTCGTTTGTCCCGCCTGTGGTGCCGATTCGAACAGTCCACCGCGGCCGGAAGACGATCCAGAAATCGCGGCTGCATTCGAGGATGGTGCGGCCTTCGCTGAGGCGCCCCTATACTTGGCCGAAGTGCTTGCAGGCGATGCCCCAATGGAGTCGGAAATTGATTACGTTCCAGACCCTGATCTCGAGCTGATGATCGCCGACGCGGAAGCCCTCAGAGCGGCCTTGACGGAGAGCCCCGTCCTCATCGCCGGGAACAAGCTGGTCAACTGAGGTTCCTCGATGGCCGACGGCGGCGCCCAAACCACGAGCCCAGAGGCCGCAACCAGTCCGTCGCTGCGCATTCAGAGTCTTCGTCCAGACGGATCTTCGGTCCGATGTACTACTGACGGCGACGACATCGTGGTGCCACGCGTCCCCGCCAGCTATCTGCGCTCGGGCGATGACGTGCGCGTTGGGTCGTACAGCTTGCCGATCGGCGAATTCCTGGCTACCCAGAACTCGCTCCACCGAAAAGCCAGGCAACTCTACTTCGGTCGCATCGGCTGTGTCACCCGACCGCGAACCGACAAGCGCGAAGATTACTTCGCCCGGGCAGATGTGCTGGAGAGCGGCTTTGGCATTCGTGCGCTCCATCTGCCGAACAGCGCCGTGCGCGACTACTTTTATTTCTTCCGGTCGCGCGACGGCGAGAAGCCCCAGCCGACACTCTACGAAGCATTGCGCACGCCGCGGTCGGCGACTCCGGCCGATCTGCGGCTTTCGTATAGAATTCGGCGAATCGAGCTTGAAACCGGCGATGCCGTCAGGTCAGAGATGCAACGCATCGAACGAGCTTTCAACCTCTTGGCACACCCTGACCTCCGCTCCTGTTACGATGCTCTCCTACAAGATTCCAGTGCTCCCGCCTTGTTCCCCTACGACGGTTTTGGCCAATGTGTTGTCTCTGGCGAGTTGGCACAGGATGGAAAGATTTTTTTTGTGCGCCAGCTCTTGTCTTACCTGCCAGACCAACGGCAACGGCAGTTTCGCGCTCCGCTGCGGCGCATTGAATACTTCAATGGGTATGCGGTGTATCGCGACAGCCGACGAAAAGCGGAGGTATACCTCGATCCGACCATCCTTCCGGTCGGCTGGGATCCGACCTGGAACCAATGGAGGCATCTCGTAGGCACGAAGATTGGCGTGTCGGGCACCTTCGTTCACGCCGGCAAATATCGACACACCGGTGGAGAATGGCATCTGGTCCGGTGGGAGACGGCGTTGCCCAGTCGATTGTCTGTCACGGTGCCGTCAGATGCCGCGAGATCCTTTGCCGCCGCGCGACGATCCTACCAACGATTTGGCGAGTATCACGATGCCATCGAGCGCGTTCGGGTGCTACTTGCGCGGCAACCGTTAGATCAACAGGAGCTCGCGGATCTCTGCCGGAGCCTTGGCATACCGCCCGATTTCGATGTCGCGCAATTCTGCTGGAAGCCGGACTACGATCCATACTTCTATCAAGAGTTGAAGAAACGCAGCGGCAATGTCTATTTTCTCCGGGACGAATACATATTCCAGCTTCCGCGCGCGATTGTGGCCGAGGTCCCGCAATTAGGGCATGCCACGTACGTCTTCGATGAGCCCACCGACATCCGCGAGTTTGTGCGCCGGTACGCCGCCACGTGCAGAGACGACATTCGAAAAAACCGGGGAAACGTGGCCCATCAGCTCGGATTCATCGGCCGTGTCATGCATGGAAACAACCCGCGCACATGGCTGCGGGAGCTGCGGACCCGCATCGGTGAAGGAGTGGACTACGCCCTGTCGATCGAATAGCTATCGGCCGGCAGCGAACGACCGTCAGCAGCAGCCCTCGCCCAAAGTATATTCGCTTTTTATTCGCCTTTGAGGTATGCTGTTTCCGAGATGGCCAAGAGGCTGTACTTGGTGGCATACGACTTGTCGCTGCCGCTCCCATACGAATCCCTGAAGACTCGCCTCACGACCATGGGAGCACAACAACTCCTCGATAGGGTCTGGGCTGCATTGATGTCTGAATCTGCAGACGAGATCAAGCGGACGCTCCGCGGTTTTGTCGACGACAAGGATCGCATTCTCGTCGCGGAAGTAGGGCACGATTGGGCCAGCCGGCGAGCCCTCTTCCGACTCGGAGAATTGATAGAGCCGGCCGGTGGCCCTGCCAGAGCTCTCTGGCGCCAACGGTGGCGTCTGGAGGTACCGGAGCGCTAAGCCGCTCGCCGCACCGCCTCCAGCACAAAGGCAAAACCTTCAGAACGCCAAGTGTCACGCTGCAGTCGGTAAGCCAAGTCTATACGCTCGCCTGGTGTCAGCCAGCCGTTTCCGTTCGTTCTGCCGAAATCCTTGAACGGAAATACGCGGCCGTCCTGTTCAACGTTGATCCGCCAGATGCCGGACCTCCCGGCGATCGGCGGCGTTGCCACTCGAACACGCGTCGCGAAGACCGGATCTGGATTTCCGTTCCCGAACGGTTCGAATCGCGAAATCTCGGGCCACACTCTGGCTGCGTCTGCGAGGTGGAGCTGCGAATCCACTTCCAGGATTCTAGCTGGATGCACGTCGCCGCAGGCCGCACAGATGTCATCGTGGAAAGCGCGAATCCATTTCGTCCTGATCGTCAGGCCGGCCGCCTGCTCGTGACCTCCGAATGCTTCAAGATGCTGTCTTGTCCTTTCCAATAGGCCGGTAAGGTCAACGCCCGGAATGCTCCTCCCTGAGCCGTATGCCAGGTCGGCTTCCTCCGAAAGAACGAACACGGGTTTCTGATGCTGATCTACCAGCCGCGCCGCCGCTATGCCAAGGACCCCACGGTGCCAGCCGGGCCCGGAGAACACCAAGACCGGCCGTTCCAGGTCGGAACATATCCGGCGTGTAATGTCTTTAAGGACGCGAGCCTGTTCCGCCTTTCGGCGGTCATTGGCCTTCTCAATGCGCGCGACCAGACTCTCGGCGATGTGTCGGTCGCCGGCGCTGAGGAGGTCCATAATCAGAGAGGCATCTTCGACCCGTCCCGCCGCGTTGATTCGGGGAGCTAGGCGAAATGCGACGTCCCGAGCGGTAGGTGCTCTTCCGGCGGGGATCCCGATGTCATCCAACAACGCGCGCAAACCCGGATTCCTGATGTCGGCCAAACAACGCAAGCCGAGCGAGACAATGGCCCGGTTCTCACCGACAAGTGGAACGACATCCGCTATCGTTCCAATCGCCGCCAGTTTGCAGAACGACCGAGCGACCACGGTAGCCTTCTGTTCCGGTACTCCAATCGCACGAAGGAGTCCCGCGGAGAACTGGTAGGCGACCCCGGCTCCGCACAGGTTCCGGTTGGGATAAACCGAGTCCCGCCTGGTTGGATTCACGATCGCCACGGCATCTGGAAGGTGCAATCCCGGCAGATGATGATCGGTGATGATGACGTCGATGCCGGCTGCCTTGGCATGTTGGGTCGCTGAAAACGACCGGATTCCCGAGTCGGCGGTAACAATGAGGCGGACGCCTTGTTGGCTCGCTGCATCGACGTGTATTTCCCGCATGCCGTAGCCGTCGCGGAGCCGATGCGGTATTTGCCAAACAACGAGGCCACCCGCGAGCCGAATGGCAGCCGACAGGATCGCGGTCGCTGTGAGGCCGTCTACGTCATAGTCGCCAATAATCATGATCCTCTCGCCGCGCCGGATTGCTTGGACGGTGCGAGCAATGGCGCGGTCGAAATCAGGCAGTAGGGATGGATCAAGGATGTCGCTCCAATCCGGATCGAGAAAGCGACCAGCCGATCCTGGCGTGTTCCATCCCCGTGCGACCAATACTCTAGCGGTTACGGGATGGATCCGAAGCTGATCGACCAAATGACGGCAGTCGTTGCCGGCGGCGTCTCGGAGTTGCCAGCGGACTTCGTCTGGGCGTTCGGTGTGCGTGGGGGCGTGTGCCTTACCTGCCGGTGCTTCCGTGGAATCCGCCGCGGACCACTCGGGTGTCATTAGCTGTCCTTCTGCTCCGGGGGCAGTGTTGCGCCAGCACTGGCGACGAGGACCAGCGTGACGTGGCGTTTGGAAACTTCCCGCCGTTGGCGACCGCCTTCGACGACCTCAAGTTTCCCGGCGATGAACCCTTCGCGCATTAGATCGGATGTTCGGCCGTTCTCGCGCAAGTAGACCTCGCGGCGTTGGCGCCAACGTGTATTGGACATCTGAATTCACCTTTGGAAGAAAGCAGATCGACGCCATCTACGTACACGGAACGAACGTGAGGTCCGTCTCCGAAATGGTGAGAAGGTTCAGTCCGAAAGCCGAGGAGGTCGGCGGGATGCAGTCTAGCCCTTGGTGCCAATGGCTTTCGTGAACGTGTACACGAGTTTGCCATCGACAGCTTCCGGCCCCGTCAATGCGGCCGTAGTAATTTCCGGGTAGGTGGCCGCATACAGTGATCGGACGCTCTCGATGTCCAGCCGGTCGTCTGGATCAGGTAAATGTAAACCTGAATATCTGAATAATCTGGGCGTTTTCTCGATCGTCATGGCTAACATCCTGTGTTGTTGTTGTTTTGTATGGGATTTCAGAATTGCTGACACTCGTGGCAGAATACATGACACGAAATCGCAGAAGTAATAAGGCCAACGGCACGCCTTCTGTACATTAGTCGCGCAACGTCCGGATCTCCTTTGGGCGGCGGTGCCCACGGATAGCGAGTACACATGAGCCCCATGGACGCCGGAGCGCTAGGCTCAATCGTTTGACTAGATCATTGAGGGTAGTCAACCCTGCTGTAGGTTGACAGAATCATTAAGACTCCTGGCAACGCCCGCACTTTTCACGATTGCTTCAATCTCCGCCTGCCGCACCTGGCGTCACGCCCTGGAAGCGCTGCCGCGAACACAGTATCTTGGTATTTATCGATGGCAAGTAGCCTCTACGATGGCGTCGTGTTGCGCTGGGTCCAAGATCCGGCCCCGGGCTTCGAAGATATCGCCAGCGCGCGCATTGTCGCGTTCGACTCCGACGCCTGGAAAGCCGCAGACCTCCGGCTTCAGCCCGGTGCCGGCGCTTCCTACATCCACCTGGCCGCCGCCGGCGAATTCGGACGCTGGTGGCCCTACCGGTGCGGCGGTGACTCGTCTCTCATCCGCCGTTTCCGTCTGCAATTGCCGCCGGCGCTCTGGGAGCGGCCCTGGGAAGGTCTCGTCGGCGGTCTCGATAGAGTCAGCTGGGACCAGGTCAGCCTCATTCGCGAAGTCGAAGCCGATGCCGCCCCGCAACAACCATCCGAATTCGCTGAGCCGCTCACCGTGCTCTGTCTCCAGGGCGCGGCCAATGGTCTCGGCCTTGCGACGCTCGATCTCGTTGCCGAGTTCGCCAGTGTCACTGCCGCGTACGAAAGTCTCGACTTTGCGATCCGCCAAGCCATCGCGGCGCCGGTTGCCGTGAAGGCGTTACGCGACTCTCTCGTCCCGACGCTCCTCGCCTATCGCCCCGCCGTCCTGTGGTTCAGCGGGCACGGGCGCGCCGATCCCCCCGGCATTCTGCTCGATGACGGCCAGTGGCTGCCACCGGAAGACCTCGCCGCCGCCCTCCACGAGGCGGCAGCCCAGGGCGGGCGAACCCCGCTTTATTCAGTTCTGTGGGCCTGCCAAACCGCTGCCGCCCCCCGCTTCGCGGTGCCAACTGCTGCTCCCCAGTTCGTCGCTGAACTCTGCTCTGAAGGTGTTTCCGCGCTGCTCGCCTCGCAAGCCCCCCTCAACGACGAAGCTGCCCGCATCGCCGCCGCCCATATCTTCGTCGCGCTCGCTTCCGGCCGACCGCTCGATCATGCCGCCGCTCGCGTCCGCGGCACCCTGATGCGCACATCCGGCTGTGACTTGGCCCAGTCGTTCGATTGGATGTGCCCGGTGCTCTGGTCACAAGGCGCTCCTCCCGCATTGCTCCACTGGACCGATCGTCGAGAGGAAGCCGCACAGCGCCAATCCGCGGCTCACAAGCTTCTGCCGGCCTCCCTGCGTCCCATGCTCGACGACCCACCATCGCCCGTCGGTGCCCCGATTCCGTGGCCGGACGCGCCCCGGGTCTGGATAGCAAGCAAGACTCCGGGTGCGCAGGGACCCCGGCTTGAGTGGGCCCGCCGCGTCCTCGCCCGCCAGCGGCAAGTACCGATAACCGTTCTGTGGTTTGACCTCTCTTCCGCTGGCGAGCGCCCTGGCGCCGTCGAATTCCTGCTCAAAGATTGGGCGGTCGCGGTCGGCGATACCATCGAGCACGATGACGACCGCAGTCGACTCATCCGCGATGCCGCACAGCTTGTCCGGAACAACTGCCGCGTTGGCTGGCGCATGCTTTGCGAAAGCGAATTGTTTCTCCTCGCCATCGTCGAACCGCCCGAGCGTGAGGCAGAATGGTTATGGGAGGAAATCGAGGCCGGTGCCCGGGCGCAGGTGATCGTGCTCGCCGCCGACTATCCTGATTCGCGCGCGCAGGGAAACTGGACCGTGGATACTCTCACCCCATCTCCGCAAGCTCTCGCTGAGGGGTCGCCAACTCTTGCAGCGCTCGCCGTACTCGGCTGTCCGGCCGATCGCGACGACATCGAAGCTGCTGCCCGCGAGCCACTCACCCCCTACCTAAAGCAGGGCGCTGCAATCGAGACCAGCGCCGGCTGCCTGATGCCCGCCAGCGTCGCCGAGAACGTTGCCTGCCGTCTCTCCGCCGCTGAGCGAACCGCGGGGCATCGCCTCGCATACGACTTCCTCGACGGCCCTTCCGCGCAACGCAAGCTCCTCGAGAACGACATGCGTGAGGATCTCTTCCTTGCGCGTTGGCACCATGCGCGGGCTGCCGCACTTCCTGACAAGATCCTCAAGGAAGCCGTTCTCCTCCTCGATCTGTACCAACGCCAAGGCCGTGCCGCTGCCTTCCTCGGCATCTTCGACACTGTGCTCATGTCGCAGCGTGAACTCCCCGATACCGTGCGCATCGGTGCTGGCTGGGCGTATCTGACCGAGGGCAAGTGCGACGATGCTATCTCATGGCTCGATCTGATGCGCCCCGACGACCTCGCCACTGCGGCCGATGCCGCCGGTTGGGGCTTGGCGCGTGCGGAAGCCGAAAAATCGTGTGGCCGTCCCGGGTCGAAACGGAATGCGCGCCTCTACCTCGAAACCGCTCTCGCCGCCATCGAGAAAGAGAGCAGTGAAGACCTTCGACGACTGCGCCTCCGCTGCCTCCACGACCTCGCACGCCTCACTCATTTCTTCGAACGCAACCCTGGAGGAGCCGTACAGCAGTATGAAGAGGTAGCGCGGCAGTGGAAAGCGCTTCCCCTGTCCGACCTCGATCGCGCCATCACGATGCGCAATCTCGCCGAAGCCCTTATGGATTCCGGGCGCGCTATCGAGGCCGAACAGCACGTCCTTGAGGCCCGCCGCCTCATTCCCACGTGGACACGTCACCCAGTGGTCTCCGAGCTTGAATACTTAGCCGGCCGGTTGGCAATCAAACTCGGGCTTAGCGAAACCGAGACCTCGCGCCGCTTTGAAGACTGCCGCGCCAAAGCGTTGATCACCAGCCATCTCATGATGGCCGCCATCGTCGAGTCGCGCATGTTCTGGCGCTCTGATCCCGGCCAGGCCGAGTGCGGACTGTTCGACGATGTTGCATGGGCAGCTGCCGCGCGACGTCTCGCCCTTTTCGAGCGCCATGCCTGGGCGGCCCGCGTTGCGATCGACGGTCACCTGCGTGCTGCCCGCAGACTCGCCGAACGTGGTGAGCGCTTTCCGGCGCGCCGCGAGCTAGCCGAGGCGCGGCGCATCGTCGAAGCTAACCCTGACTTTGAGGAAGGGTCTGACCGACGCCGCATCGCTGTGCTCCATGCAGGTCTCGAGATCTACGAACCCAACGCCCAACATGCCTGGGAGGACTTCCAGCAGCGCTACGGCTGGGCTCGCGAGTGGATCGCTGCGCAACCAATCAACTCGCCTGAAAAGGCTTGGGAACTGGCAGGCTAGATATGGGAACTTCTGGCGGTGGCGCGGGAGGCGGATCGGGCGGATCGGGCGGCGGTGGCGGCGCAGGCGGTGGCGGCATGGGTGCTGGCTACATCAAACTCGTCAAGGGCGGTCTCAGGGATATCGATCCAGCTGAAAAGGAGGCTTGGGCGGCCCTACAGGGTGTCTTCAGTCGTCTCTCGCAGGATTATATTCACTTTTTCTCTGGCGATCCGGGCGTGGGAGCGGCCTATGAGGCGCTCCACCGGCTGCACGTCATGCTAGTTCAGGAACACTCTTGGGACAACGTACGCGCGCGCTTTGGCGTGCCCGGCGATAAAGGCTGTCTCATTTCCCTCGCCGCTGCGCTGAGCCCAGAGGAGGGACCCAACGCCGTGCACCCGCGCCTCCGCGCTCCGTTGCAGGTCGCCCTGAAAGATTTCTTTCTGCGCCTCGTCATAAACCCCGTCGTCCGCGATACGGGTGATGCCGCCCAGGTGCTCGCCGCACTCGATCCCGGCGTCTTTCGTTCCACCTCTGCTCTGTTCTTCGGTGCCTATCTCGCCGAATCCATGCGCCAGGAGGAGCGCGGCCTCTCACGCCTCGCACGCCATCGCCTCGCTCAATTCGCCGAAGCCAAGGCGAACCAAGTGGTCGCCTCCTTCGAGGACAAGTTCAAGGGGAAGGCTTGGAACGAGATCCGGCAGGTCGGTTTCACCCATCTCTTTCGTATCATGCAGGGAGAGCCTCAATGGTTGGCAGAGCAGTTGCGAAGAAACCTCCGAAGCGAGGGTCCCGTCTCGAGTGCAGCGTAATTGGAGTCCGCTCCGCCTTCGGGCCACGCCTGGCATCGTTTGATTTCGCTGGCCCGCCGGTGTGGACCGTTGACGGCATCCTCGGCCAGCGGCCGCTCTCTCCGCGAGCGCTCGACCTACTCGATCTCGCCGGCGCCGTCTACCGCGTGGAGTCGCAGGTTCCGCCGCGCCCCACGAATCCCGCCAGGGAGTGGCGGATCGTCGCTCCCGTGCGCGACCCGGCTTTCTGGTCAACGGAAGGAGGCCCTCGCTTGGCGTCGGTGCTGGGCTTCCTTAATCGCGCGCTCTGGACCTTCACTTTCATCGAGCGTCGGAAATTCTCGGAGTATGTGTTCTCCCCCGAACCCGCTCGCAGAATCCGCGAGGTGCTCCTGTTCTCTGGAGGCATGGATAGCGCCTGCGGGGCCGGCGTTCACCCGCGGCCTCGCCACGAGGTGCAACTCGTCTCTTTCTATAGCAACCAGCGCACGCTGCAGCGGGAGCTGGCCCATGAACTCGGTTACATGCCGCCCACCCAGTGGAGGCTCCGCGGCACTCGCGGTAAAGAGGGTATGGATCTTATCCGCGCCCTCATGTTCCTCACTCTTGGAGCCGTCGTGGCCGAGACTTTCGACTCGTCCACTATCTTCCAGTACGAGAACGGTGTGCTGGCCATGGCGATTCCCCCCTCTGGGAGCCAAGTGCCTACCCGACACGCGCATCCAGAATTCCACCGTCGCATGGAGCGCCTCTTCGCGACTGTCTTCGGGCGCACGCTCGAAGTCAGGAACCCCTTCGCGCTCCTCACCAAGCGCGAGGAGGTCGGGCAATTCGCCACCGCCGCGGGCATCGGCTTGGCAGAAGCCATCCTTCGCCGTACCCAAACCTGTTGGCGCCTCTCGCAGGCGCATGTGGGAGGCGAGAAGAAAACGCCGTTCGTTCCGTGCGGCGTATGCACGCCCTGCATTGTGCGGCGCACTGCGCGGCCGGGCGAAGCCGCTCGCGGCGGGTACGCCTTCGACCTGAAGAAACCTGAAGTGCGTGAACACCACAAACTCGGTCTGACGTTTCGCGCGTATCTGGAATTAATCGGAATTGCCCTCCAGTACTCGGATGATCGCGAGATGATCGAGGAACTCGCGCCCGAAGCGCGCGCCCTCATCGGTAGTCCCGCTGGACCCACCGAAGAGCAAGCCGCTGGCGTGCTGCGCCGCTTCGCCATCGAGTTCTGTGAAACGTTCGGTATCCAACCCCGGAGCAGTTCGTGACCGGCGCGATTTTTCCCGCGCTTTCCGTGTGGCAGCCCTGGGCGGAGCTGATTGTATCCGGCCGCAAACCGCTGGAGATCCGTACCTGGCAGCGGAGTTACCGTGGCCGCATCTGGATCCATGCCGGAAAGCACGTGGACGAGGCCCTGGACGCGCGCTTCGACCTGCGCGATCCCTTCCGCGGCGGCTTCATTGGCTCCGCGGAACTTACCTCCATCGAGTTGCTAGACGAGCACCGCTGGGAGCAGTGGCGCCACCTGCACCACGACAGCGGCCCATTCAAGATCGGTATGCTCGCCTGGGTGCTGGCGCACCCGAGGCGCTTGGCGCGGCCCGTTCCGGCTCCAGGAGACAGGGGTCTCTTCCCGGTGCCGGGCGATGTCCTTGCGGAACTGATCGCAGCCGACCGCGAGAGCGGCGCCGATCAATAAATCTCCAGGTACTCCGAATTGGTAACCGGGACCTTCTCGCCTTCCACCGGTTCTCCCTTGGGCCCCCGGAACCCGATCGTCGGACTCGACAGAAGGTGCGATTTTAGGAACGCCAGTCGAAAGAGCGGAGTGAGCGGCCCTTCTCCGATCACCTTCGCGCCCACTCCCTTCGAAATCTTCAGCGACGAGGCTTCGTCCAGGTTAGCCATCACCTGGGCGGAAATGGGCGTCTTGGCACCCACCTCAAATTTCACCTCTGCGCCAGACTTCAGCGAAGCGATGATCGTGGCCTTCGGCGCTGTGACCACTTCCACTACGATGCAATCATCCTTCCGGAAGTCACCCGCATCCTTCATGGCGATCAGCTTTTCGCCCAGCGAACGCAGGTCGTCCACACGCTTGATTTCACAATCGGGCGCGCTGAACGTGACCGCCGCTTCCTTTTGGAAGCTGACCTCGAGCAGTGCGTTACCGCTGGTTACGCCTGCCTGGACCAGCGCCTTGGCGTCGGTATTGATCGCGCGATTCGCGTGGATTGTGAAATCGTAGGTGGCCTTCGCCGGGTTCGGCTTCGCATATAACCCCTTCAGTTGCCGTTCCGGCTGGAACAGCGCACCCTGAAGTTGCCCGTACTGCCCGATCTCGATCAGAGCATTAGGTAGCCAGGCGGCAAATATCCCAATCTCCTTCCGGATTTGTGACGCATACTCCTGATCGATCGCCATAGCCAGTCATTCTATCAGCCGGACACGTCCGAGGCCTCCTCGCTCCGCGTTCGCGGCCTCATGCCCACGGGACGGGGTGGCGGGCGAAGTATCGGTACGACTATGCCAGCAATCCTGACACAACTGTCAGCGATTCCGACAATCACACTTGGTTGAAATTTAGAATCAATGGGTGCGGTTTCCACCACTCTGGCATCCTGCAGTCTCTTCTTCCGGTTCGCGCTGTGAAGCTTCGCGTGCCCTTCAGACGTTCACCTCTTCAGGCGTGACGACGGTCTCCACGGTGCCACCGATAGGCTGCGCATCACTTGGCCGGGTCGGCATCCGCTGTGACTGGCCGGCCGTTTCCGCCGGTTCATGGCAATCGAACAGGGACGGCGCTTCCGTCGCCGCGGCGGCCTTGCTCCCAAACATCGGCTTGCCGTCCTTCAACTCGGGTCCCGGCTTCGCCGTGCTGCTTGGCGGAGTCACCTTTGAAGAGGACCCCTTACGCTTGTTCTCGAGATCCTTCTTCCTTTCCGCTTCGACCGCCTTCACAGCGGTGGCATGGGCAGCTTCGATTTCGGAGAGATTCGATCCGAGTTTCACGAACGAGCCCGTGAACCCGGCGAGTTGGGTCGCAAACTCGCGGTCCAACTCCTCCGGTGTTCCCGTGATCGTCAGGGGCGTGGTGAGAGCGTCATCACCAGAATCGCCGTCCTTCAGTCGTTTCGGTATGACGTTGACGCGGATCGCCTGATCGTTCACCAGGGCAACTGTGAGCATTACCGGCCGATGTTTTAGTATCGGCAAGAGTTCAACAAACATAGATCTCCTTTCGAATTGAGCGGAACCGGCGCAATCACCGATCGGCCGGTACCGCGGTGGGGGGGCTTGCGATTGAGCTGCGTTCGTTCCTTTTCCGCCTGCTTGCGCAATCGCGCCCAGACGGCCGGATCGACAGAGAGAGGAGTCACTCGGCCCGTTGCCAGGTTCACGAATCCGCCATGATGGGGACTGCGCCCGTACCGGAACAGCCGGGCCAGCAAGGCGAGCACGTGATTCGCAATCGTGCTATTGATGTACGGCTCCTGACGGTCGAGTGCCTCCGCGGCGCTGCACGCCGGCAGATGATCCCTTTTGTCCCCGCGCCCATGAACGATTGAGGGGAAGAGTTCATGGACACACGGCAGCCTTTTCGCCCGATCTTTGCGATCCCTTCTCAAAGGTTGGCCAAGGACGAACTGCCCCCGATCCGCAAGATTCCCGGTATCGAGCCAGTAGTGAAAACGCCGCGACTTGAGGCTCACGACACGTGCGATCGCCGCTCGTGCTGCGCGGGTGTCAACACACGAGATGAGGAAGTCGGAATCGGGCACATCCTGTCCGCAGTGGACGAAGTGCGGCACCGCCTCCCACTCGAGCCCCCAAAACAGGTTCAGCCGGTTAATCAGTACCACAGCCTTATACAGCCCGACTTCCGACCGACTGAACGGTTGTCGAACGCAGTTCGTCTCGGTAATCCGGTCGCCGTCGATCAGGAACACGCGCAACCCGTGGGGATGGCCCGCGGCCAATAGCGCCTGGTGCAAGTACGGCATCCCCGTGACGATCTGCGACCCAGTCCCCCCGCAGCCGACAATGCTGATGATGACGTGGCGGTTCCGCCAATTCACCACTGGCACATGCTCGGTCAGTTTCTTCTGCACAGCCACTCCTCCAATGTGCCTGCTTGGATTAGCCACTCAGGCGGAAATGCCGGCTGCCCTGCCAAGTCACGCCAGAGCCCGAGGTGGCCCTCATGGTGGCTGGTGATTCTTGTGCTCCCCGCATGAGTGAATTCACTTTGGAAGAAGCCATCCACCCATTCGTTCAGACTCGCCAAGCCCGCGGAGCGCGGCGTGGCCATTGACCCGAGGCAGATTGATCCGCGCTCGTTGACGTTCCAGTATGGCGCGATCGCGATCGCAGTCCGGGGCCCGGGCCGGCGATCTTCTAGTAAGGCGCGGACACTCAAGCCGTGCTCGCCGTCAATAACGAAAACCAGCGGCGGATGCGGATAAGACCGCCCGTTGAGCGTCTTGCCATCCGAGGTCTGAGAGAAGAACATCGGCCGGACTGCGGCGGGCACCCACCAGGCCGTGACTTCCGGCGTCCGCATCAGGACGCATTCCGGCAAAATCTCGGCAGCAACACCGAGCCCGAGCCCGCGCGCCAGGATTCGGAGGAACTCGGTAGTGATGGGTCTGCCGGCGTCGAGGTAAGGCGCCCCACCTTCGGGATCGCGATAAGGCTCATGAACGGATGCAAACGCAATCCTCTTGGCCCCGCCGTAGAGGAGAATCGCGGCTTTGAGCTGAAGCGCTTCTGCTTCGCCGAAATGGGCGTCGAACTTCATTTTTGCTCCTCCAATACGTCGCAGCCTGGCAGAAGTGCCAGGAGTTCGCCAAGCGCCTCCATCATCCGCAAGAAGTGGCGGAATTCTTCAAACCCGTTGGCTATCGAGTCGGGGTCGTTGGGACTGAATGCCGTGGCGAAAGCCGGGCTCTGCTGTTCGCCGCCGTTCATCCAGTCCTCTTCGTCACTCTGAAAGGCTTGGCACACCAGGTCCTGCTCGTGAAAAGCCAGAATCGTGAACGGAACCGAGAAACTGCCGTTGGGATAGTACTCGTCCCACATGTCGCAGTACGGGCGCGTCCGTTCGCGGGCTTTCGCGAGAGTGTGGAGACGACGAGCGGAGTCAAGGATGGCGCGCGCTTTGGCACCGGGTTTTGAGGCTTCTATGGCGGCGTCCGCTTTAGTGGTGGAAAGCGGCTTGTATTTCCCCTTCAACCACGGTCCTTTGGCTGTTTCGATCGTCTGCGGCTTCTCAAGGCCCTCCTCGCCGCTCTCCTTCGCCTCTTGATACGCCTCCAGTTTCCATTCGTAGAAGGCCTCGCAAGCGGATTCGTCGTAGGACAGAATCCACGAGTAAACGCCCTCGAGCAGCGTGCGATAAAAGGTCGCCGGGAGCCGCGGATGGACCTTTGCGAGGAGTTCGAGAGTCGGGCGGAGGTACACGATCGAAATTTGGGTTGCCTCAACCGCCAGAAACACGCGGTCAGGATTCTCATACTCCTTCTCGTGCCAGCTTGAGATGTATGGGTTGGTGCCGAAAAGAATGTCGACGTGGGCCACGCCGTCGATTGCCTTGCGATTGAAACCGGCAGACGCGCGCTCCACGGCCCGCAGCATGAACGCAACGGGATCACCCTTCGCCAATTCCCAGTCTTCCGGACGCCCGACGCCTGCCAGGAGGAGGTTGCGCGCTAAGCCGACAGCGCCCGAATACGTACTGGAAGGTTGGAAGGGTTCGAGCGCCGCAGTCGCCAGCCGAGGGACAGCCAGAGCATTTCCAGGGGCCATCAGCCTGGAGGCACACTCCCGGGCGGCGGCACGAGACAGCGGAACCGGCGCCGATCGCCGTATAGCGGATCCCGCTTCCGAAGGTGTTCGTAGGCGTCGGCTAGAATCCGGACAGCTTGTTGGGTGTCGGCGCATGTAACCTCCTCGCGCGAGACCGAATGATGATTGGAACCAACCCGACTGAACCTATCGATAGCCGTGATGGCTTCGTCTATCGTCATTACGGGTGTCCTCCACTTGTGAAAAGCGGCTGCAGCAGCATCTGCTCTGGACGGTTTTGCAGCTGAGACAGAGTGCACGCCAAACGGAATGCTCTCGAAGGGTCGCCGATGGGCTCTCTACGAGAGCCCACAATACTCTCGGAGCGGATTAGCCGCTGCAAAAGGCGCTTGCGTTACGAATCGGCAACCGCGCGCACCGGACGTGTGCGCCGAGCACTCAGCACAAAACCACTCGCTCGCGCCCATATACGGAGCGGCCATTGTTTGTTGTTCCAGCGCCTATCTCAGGGCAGAAATCAGGTCCTGACGACCCAAACGCGGTTGCGCGCCGCTTAGCGAGGTTGTATTTTGGATGGTTCCGCACAATTCTCCGAGGAGCTGCGCCATGGCCATCGCTGGAAAATCTCACCAGGCCATTCGGTTTAACCAGATCTGCGCATCGCTCCCGCACGAGTTCGCATGAGTAAGACAGGCTACCGCCACGGTTACGTTCGCTATCAAGACCACGAGTACAAGGTCACGTGGCATCCGATCTCGCACGAGGTTTACGTCTATTGGGGAACCGACAGGTACGCCGGGAAGGCGTATGACCTGCAAGAGGCGCTGGGAATTGCGCTCTTGTGGCTGAGAAATCATGCAGGGTAGCGTCAAAAACACAGACATCACCACCAAGGCCAGAATGGAGGTTAGATGAATTACCGCGCTCTGTTTCGGGGCAAGGTTATAGAAGTCAGAGTTCCTGCGGGGAGCCACGTTAAGGCAGGAGACATTGTCGCGAAGATAACAACCACCGACAAAAAGGGGCGGCCAGACCCCGGTTCCACTGCTATCAAGGCACCGTGTTCAGGCACTGTTCACGTGTTTGTGGATCAAGGGGGAAACTTCGATGAGGACCAACCTCTTTTTCGAGTTGAGCCGTAAGGCCGCAGTTTGACCGAGGCTTGACTCACGAACACAGACGACCCTGTCTCTTGAAATCGTGAAAGGACGACAACAGTGAATATCGAAAGTCTGATGGACGATGCCTTTGCAGCGTATATCGGCCACGAGTGGGATAAGGCGCACGCACTTTCCAAACAGATCCTTTCGGCGGCACCGCTGAAGCCGTGGATGGAAGGTGCGGCCCGAAGAATACTCGCTCATTCATGTATTGCCTTCAGCATGAACAGAGACGATCCGACCAAGCGGTCGTTTCGGCAGTCGGCCATTCAAGAAGCCCAACAGTCCATCGCAGCGTACAGCCGTGATCCAGAGACTGATCCTAAGATTTTGGCTGAGTCCTACGTTGTTCTCGGACTAGCGCAACAGCTAATGGGGTTCGCCGTTGATTCGATGGAGGCAAAGATAGGATTCAACAGAGAGGCGATCGCGTCAACGGAGAAAGCCCTGCAACTGAACCCGCAGAATCCCGAAGCCCTGAGAAACATCGAGAAATTCCGGAAGACTGAATCGGTAAATGCGTCTGAAGGCGGGGGAACAAAGAGCGCCTCTGGCGGCGGGGGATGCTTTATTGCTACAGCAGCCACTGGAAGTGCTTTTGCTTCAGAGGTAATCGAGTTGGCAGCATTCCGGGACGATGTTCTGTTACAGAACCAGATCGGAAGAGTGCTCGTTCAACTCTATTATGCTATTTCGCCGCCGATTGCCGCCGTGATTGCGCAGTCCAAATCACTTCGTCGCATCGTGCTGTCGGTGCTCGTGAGACCCGCCGCACAAACGGTGGCTACTTTGCGGAATAGAACTCTCGGAGCAAGAGACCAGTAATGTTTAAGAGATGGTTTGGCGCGAGCTCCGCCAGGGCGGAGGGTTCGTCACGAATCACATTTGAGCGCACAGGGGAATACGTGCCCGGATGCCCAACAGGAATCTACACGGTCAACCCGGATGGCACGAATATGCGACAGATCCGGCCCGGCGGTCAAAGTCCGCGCTGGTCGCCCGATGGCCGGTGGATCGCCTTTTCAGAGGGTACTCGCGAGAACGGCGGCTTGCAAAGCGTCTTCGTCATGAAAACGGACGGGACAGACGCTCGACAAATCACCAACCACCATGATGTCGACGCAACGCCGCCTTGCTGGTCGCCGGATTCCAAGCGACTGGCTTACTCGCTTTATCTATGGAGCGAGAAGAGATACGAACTGTGCGTTGTTGAGGTTGCGACGAAAAAGTGGAGGCACTTGCTGTACACAGAGGATTCCATCTACCCCGTGTGGTCGCCTTCGGATAGCATCTTGGTGTCCATTGGTCAGGGCAACGGGAACTCGCCGCTATTTGAAGTTGATCCCAACACTTGCCAACTCCGACAAGCGGCCCTGTTCCAGCCAGGAGACACTGAACCGATCTGGACTCCCGATGGGCGAAGCGCGGTTTTTGGTCGAGATGGCGGGCTGGCCGTTATGGACACGGCAACCACTCAAACTACGCTGATTTCAACGAAGAGCACCGCTATCCAGTGGGCCATAGCGCCCGATGGTTCGAACGTGGCGTATGCGGCCCAAGAGACCGGCTCGATCTCGGGTTTTGAGATTTTTGTGGTGGGCCTGAATGGTGAAGGAAAAAGGAAGCTAGTGAACAATCCGATTGTAGACGACCATGAGGTCGATAGCCGTTACGTGTCTTGGTCTGCGTACTTATAATTCCTAGTGATCACGAAAGGTGGTATCGAATGAGGGACTATCTCAAAGAGGCGTCTGATGTGATATTCGGAAACAAGATCTCCTTGGCGAGCGAGCTCGAAGCCAGGCCAGATCAAGTTGTCGGAAACCTGCTTGGGGTCATCGCCAAAGCACGGAATCCAATGCAGTCGATGATCCGAAAGGCAGCGGCCTACGGATTGGGACAGATTGGGGAGCCCAGATCAATGAAGCAGCTCAGAGAGTTCTTCGAACATGAGTCAGCAGACGGTGTTCGGGACGCCATGCTTGCTTCGATGACCGCGATCAAACTCGCGCCGGCGCCACAGCATACGCAGTCAGAGCGTTGCAAAATCATCGACGACGTGTACAACAATCGCATGGCTGCGGATTGGAGTTGAAGTCGCGGCGACGCTTACGGCGGCTTGGATGTGCGGATCGAAGACTCCTCCAGATCAGGCACCCGCAAAGGAGCCGTATCGGATGTGCATTGCTGATCCGATGGAGGACTTCACCATCCATAGGAGTAGACCTGCATGATGATTCCAGACAAAGAGAAGCTGATAGCAGCGATTCTGGAGCTTTTGTCGAAGAGCGGAATCGCACTCGGGGAACTTACCCGCGGGAATGCGGACGATGTCGAGAAGGCCGTCAGCTTCGCCGTGAATAAGATCCCGGCTTTGCGCTTCCTACCAGGCGGCCGCGAACGAGCCAAAGGCCTGGTATTACTGGCAATCGACAGGCTGCCGAAAGCGCCCGACGAACAACCGCAGCTCGCATCAGCAGCGGACGTGGCTGCATACCTCACGCAGCTTCAATCTAGGGTTCGGAACCTTTTCGGTGATGCGGCAGCGACGGGCCGGAGTCACCTCGGCTATAAGGTTGGCAATGATGTAGAGTGCAGCCGGATCGTCAGGGACCTCCAATGGGTTGATTCTTGCATTGCCGCAACATTGGATCAGCGGATCGAGAGCACCGTCCTAAAGGCGCAAGTACTTGGTTGCTGGCAACAGGCCCACGGGACCAAAGGCACTCACCAGAGCGCAATCGAGTGCTACGAATCGGCGCTCGTGCTGGCGGCGACCATCCCTGAGTCGGAAGCGGCCGTCAGATTTCGTTACGCGATGTTCTCGCTGGAAGCACCAAAGGAAATCGGCGGGGGTAAAGAGCGGGCCATCGCAAATCTGCAAAGAGCGGTTGAACTCGCACCAGACCAAAGCGAACTGCGTAGCAGGTGTGTTGAGGAACTGGAGCGTCTCAAAAAGAAGTCGTGGGGGATTTTCCGCTGAGGGCCAGAGCAGTACCAGCTTCAGCGCCGCTGCGGAAGGAGACGGATGTGGCAACCGATGACGAGATGAAGCGTATTCTGAGCGAAGCCCAGAGACTCATGCAAAAAGGCGGGGGAGGGTACCTAACGTACACGCTTCGCGACTTCATCACTGAGTCGCCGCCACAGTTCATGGTGATGCCTGACATCCAACAGCGCCGGCAATTCCCCTTCACGATGGACTGCGCGCGGCGGTTCTTCAGCCATTTTGCGAGACAGCCCTTCAACTTCGCCAGCATGATTACGAGTATCGTAATCTACGACGGCAAGGAGAATTTGCCGAATCATTCCTATGCAGATGGATGGCTCTTTGAGGAGACACTCGAGGAAATCGGACGCCTTGGAAAGCTTCCCGATCATATCGGATCAATTCATTTCGAGTTCGGCGGGACGACGATCAACCCGACGATCCGAGTTGAAGCAGCTTCAAAGGAGCCGCGGACGAAGTGGGTCGGTGACACCCCGTATATGCAATGCGGACGATGCGGACAGTGGGTAGCGGACGAGAAAGTCTTCGAGACGCACAAGTGCCCTAGCTGCCAGAATCGAATGTAGATACCCGGATGTTTGCTCGCCGATCCTTACATCGGCTGGATATGGGCGTTCGTCGAAGCGTCGGACTACTCTGAGGAGTCGGCGTGTCGACGGCGATCGGAGGAGCTCCGTCCGTATCAAGCCACTCCTCTAGAGTGCCCCAGAATCTGAGACCAGAGCTGATGGCAGAAGTAACGTCTTAGAACGCTCGTTCATCCAATTCGGCTGGTTGCGGATGGCCGGGAGCAGGCCTGTTGCCCTTATCATCGACGCTCGGAACATCCAGGAACTGGACGGTTTCCGCGATGACCTCGGTCACCCAGCGTTTCGTTCCGCCCTCGCCCTCATAGGTGCGGGTTCTGTTTCTTCCCCTAACGAACACCCGCCGGCCTCGGCCTAGGAAGTTCCCGCACGCTTCGGCCAAGCCATTGAACGCGACGACAATGTAGGACTCGACGTGCTTCTGAACCTGCTCGGTTCGGTCCTTCCACTCCTCGTTCACGAGGACGCGAAAGCGTGTTCTCGCCGTTCCGGTACCCTCGGCGTACTTGGTCTCGGGATCAGCCGCCAGGCGGCCGATAAACTCTGTCGCATGATAATCACGGCTCATTTCAGTCTCTCCTTTCGAGATTGGATATTTGTTGGCACCCGCCGAACTTCACCTGAGGCGGGCTGGTGCCGAAGACGAACATCAGGGTGAGGTTCAGCCTGTCCCCAGCGAGGTCACCGGTTCGTCGCCCTCGGCACCAGCGGTTGCGGACGCTTCGAATAGCTGCCTCGCCGCGGCCGTCTCATCCTGCAGACTGGTGAGACGACCGCGGAGATCGCGGCGCTCAACACGGCCGATGAGTTCCTCGAGCGTGCCCTCTATACCTTCGAGAACCGCAGCAACGAATGTCATATCGAGCATCTTGTCCTCCGTTTCGCAAGGCTCAAGGATCGGCCAATTCTCAGAACTTGCGCGAGTACCGCTGCTCCAGGAAGCCGCTCAGCTTGGCGGTCGCCTTGAATTGAGGAATCGGCTCCAGTTCCTTGAACGCCGACGTGAACGCATTGGACAGACTCCATAGCGTCCGGGCCTTGAATTCTTCGTACTGCGGATTGAAATAGAAATCGTGAACCCGCCGTGCCAGGTGTTTCGGCACATCGAGTTCGCTCTCGATGAACGCCTCATAAACGATCATCTTTGCGGCAACGGTGCTGAGTTCGGTCTCCCGCCACGCTTCGACTTGCTTCTGCATTGGGCCGAAATTCCGCTGCATCCGATCCACTCCGACAGAAATCGAATCGAGGAGATTCAGCGATTTCGAGTGCTTCGCGAGCACCGGCGTAAAGTCACCGCTGAACGCCATGTTCGAACATACGAACACTCTGTATCCAACGGTCATCGCCAGCCGCATGCTCTTGTCGTGGCTGTTGCGGACGCCGATGGAGAAGCGGCAACCGTGCATCTCCGTCGCGAGATCCAGGGCGCCGAACATTTTCATTCCGTCCGGGGAGACCGCATATTCGTCGTGAACAACGCCGATGTGGCGAAACCCTAGCGTTTCGACCAAGGCGTTGACCACCTCGTGGTGCGGAACCGGAAGATGAGTCTCCGTTGCTGATGGTGTGGGAACCAGGGCGAGTTCCTCACGAGAGATAGTCCTGCCCTGGTACCCAATAAGGGTACTGGTTTCTGACATGCTATTTGCTCCTTTTGTTTGGGGGTTGAGAGACTTCTTTTCACGGCGCCATTCGCCCAGGCTCCGCTCACCGATCCCGGCCCTGGATCACCTTGCCAGTGCTGTGGCCCGATCTACCGAGCGAGACCGCCTTGCCCTGCGGGGGGTCTGACCCGCTCCGGCCGATGGCAATGCAGCCGAACTCCTCCTTGAGCACTTTCGGACAAGGTTGGAAACAGCGTGATTCAGGGGCGGGAAGCCGAAAGGCGCCCTGTGGGGTATGTTTGGCGAGCTGATGCGGAGGAACTAGGAGCCTGAAATGGACCGGGGTGCACTATTTCAAGAGGTCTTCAAGGCTCTGGGCGTCGAGCACGCGTACGCTCAAGTCTTCGAGGTCCGCCGGCGATCTGCCGGCCAGTCGCTCCTCGGCCCAACTCGGTATCGCTCCAAAGCGCTTCTCGATTTGCCGCCGAAGGACCGTCAATTCGCCCCTCTTAAACTCGCGGCCCAAGACTTTGTTGTCTAAAATGTCGTTGAGAATTGGCATCTTTCGCGCCTCTCGTTCCACCGTTTCCTCAAAGTGCCGAAGGCCCGCCAGGATTAATAGCTGTCCCAAAGCGGTCTCCCGCTCCGCCGCCCTTAAACCGGCGATCCTCTCCAAGATCCTTCGGACCGCATCTTTATGGTCCCGCAATCGCGCAAGGATCGCAATTACCGTATCCCCGATTTCCTGGCTTTCCAGCAGCCGGTCGCCATCCAGATGGCGAATATCGACTGCACGGTATCGGAACCATACTTCGTCGCCCCGGAGTTCGCTCTCCATTCGGAGGGGCGCTTCTCCGACGTAGAGCAGCACCTGGCGTGGGAATCTTCCGAACAACCTAAACACTCCCAGACAATATTCGGCCATCCGAAGCGGCATGGTGGCATCGTTGCCGCTCTGTAATTCCAGGTGGATGAGGCCCTTGGCTTCGGTTTCACCGAGAAGGTCTACCCGAGTGTTTTGAACGACCTTGGACAGCTCTACGTCTAGCCACGTCTCGACCGCAGTTCCGGTCAACTCGCGCATCGTGAGCTTGGCCGACCCTCGCAGCAGCAGCTTCAGAGCTACGTCGTATTCCTGCATGAATCTCTTCCATTGCCCCCTGGTTTTGCTCTGCGTTACTCGCTATGGCTCGATCGAGTGTCGACTCTGGTAGAGGCATATTCAGCTTCCGCGGCATCGCTTTCCGGCGGCGCGACTCTTTGGTATATGCGTCTGCGCGCGCTCTCCGCAACGGCCGGCGGCCATATCCGATGGTAAAGGTGGACCGTGAGCGGCACAGCCGCGAGGGCTCCGAAAAAGGCACTGGCGGCACTGGCTTTCAGCCCTTGTGACAGCAAGACGCAATACAGAACAAAAAGGCACACCACCAAAGCTGCGTGTTTCGCGCGTTTCATCAATCCGCTCCTTCCGGCTTGCGCCGCTACTGTACTCGGATGTTCGTCGGCCGATTCCATAGCTGCTCGAAATTCCGGTTGAACGACTGCACCTGCAGCGGATCGGCTGTGAATCGGATTTCATTGTCCTGGCGCTTGAGACCAGCCTGCGACCAATTCGCGCTGCCGTCCCGCAATATCCGCCCGTCGCTCCAGCATTTCAGGTGCATCAGGTCCGACCGCGAGGCCGGTTTCACCCGGACCTGAATATTGTGGTGACCTCGAAACATTGACGTCACGGAACTCCTTCCGTACGGCTTGGCTTCGCGTTCCTCGACTTCGTACTGTTCTCCGTCACGGTAAACCCGGATCACCGTGCCGGCATCGGCTTCTTCAGTCAGAAGCTGTCCAATAGCCCGGTCGGTGAAAGCGTAGATCGCGATGTTGAGCGGTGCTCGCGAGCTGTGAAGCCGATCAGCCGCCGCTCGCAACTCTGCCAGTTCAATACGTTCCAGATTGTCCGCCGGGGAGAAGTGTTCGGATTCAATTGATGAGGAAGGTCGGGCTGCCTCCGCACCAGCGGTTAGCCGCGCGGTCAATTTCCGATTGTGCAGAAGGCGATAGCCGCCGCTGACGGCGAGAGCCAGTAGTCCCGTCGTCGCCACACGTGATACGAAGCCCACGGTCGTTCTCCCCCCTCCTTTGTCGGTCCACTGCGTGCCGGACCCTGGTATTAGCCAATCGCCGCGGCCGTGGTTTCCTGGTCCTGATCGGTGCTAGCTTGGATCTGGTCGCCGCGCCGGCTCTCTTGTTGTTGTTGTCTAGCGGGATCAACCAGGAAATGCGCGTGCGAACACAAGCGGCACGAGACCGCGGCCGTGACTGCATGGACCGCCTCGACAAATTGAGCTGGCAATTGGCGTGGCTCACCGGCCCGAGTGAAGAATTCGGGTGCAATCTGCCCCGCAACCGAGCGATCTTTCTCGACCAGATCGAGCGGGAGTTGCCCCTGCCATCCCCGGAACACCACCCTCGACCAAATGCGGGGGCGCGCGCCTTCCTTCTCCGCGCGCAGTTCATGCCGGGCAATCAGCAATTCGTACGTATGTTCGACCCGGACTGCCTCGATGCTCACCAGCGCGGGCGCGATCACGATGGCGTGATCGCCGTTAGCAGTAAGGGAGTCCGGGCGGACAAACCACGGCAGTCGTTCACCGCCGTTCCCACAGAAGGTCACGTAATGGCCGAATTCCTTAACCGCTCCGCCTGATTCACGGCCTCGCAGGACGTGCCGCTTACTAGCCTGCTGGAATTCGATCGTGATGCCCGGACTACAGAAGATCCCGGCTTTACGAAGCCGTTGGACGGCAGCCGCCGGAAGCGTTAGCCTCTGTAAAGCCGGGCTTTTCTTGTTCTGCGTCATGCGTACCTCTTTTCCGTGATCGGCCGGCCAAGCGATTCGCGGATCATTTCTTTCGAACACCCGGCCCAGCAGATGTACTTCCTTGGCTCCTCGACGGCAATGGCAAGGTTGTCGCCGCTCCTGTCGCGATTCGCGTTGGCGCAAGATGGGCAGCGCGCGATCCAGTTCCTACCAACCTGGCGCCGTACCTGCACGTAATCCAGAATTCGGAACTCGCTGGGCGCCGACGTGTAATAGCGCCTCGGCGCTTCGGGCCGTCTTGCGTGCTGGACGAACTCGGCGGGGATCTCTTTGCCGACGATGAACCCATGCAATTCCGCCTCTGTCACTTTCCGGAGACGCGCCAGGTATGCCAGTTGGTCGGCGAGGGAGTAATCCGCATTGTAGAACCAGAATCTCCAGCCCCGGCTTTCCTTCGCACCGCGGTGGACGCCAAGAGGCGCTCGGATCGCGTTGCCAAATTCACCCGGACCGATCTCATCCTGGCGGGGAAAGATCTCGATTCCTTCGGGCAACCCGGCACCCTTAATCGGGAGTCCCAGCCTGAGAGCTGTGTGGTAGATGTAGACGCGGCAATCTCTGGCGAGGGCTGGCTGCTCGAAGAAGATCCAGAGGTGCCCGCCGCGGTTCGACTTTTCCAGCGCGGGTTCAACGCCGTCCTGCGTCAGTTCATACTGAAGCTTCAGCAAGTGCTCAACCGCATTCTTGTAATCGGCGTCGATGGCCACCCACTTCGACCGCTGCGTCTTCGGATTGATCGAATACAGGCCCACGGTCAGTTCGCCAGCCAGATGCTGCCGCAATGTTTCCAGGCTCAGAGCGGGGGGCGGCTCGCCCTCCCGCGCCTTGGGCCTGAAATAGTAGTGCCGTCCTGTCTCCGGATGTGGCTTGAAGGATTGCAGCGTATAGGCGCGGCGGTTCACGAACAGCTTATGAAATTGAGCGGCCATCTCGGCCGTCGCGTTTCGCTGGTGGTCCACCGCCGCAATACCTCTTTCGTTTGTATAAGCCATGAGCTGCATACCTCCAAAAACCGACGCAGCTTCAGGCCCTGAGCGGCTGTGGATTCTGTGCAAGTGCCTTCAGGCCAAACTCTTGGCACAAACCGTCGAATTCGTCTTCCCGAAATCCACCGAATCGGCCTTCGACTGGCAGACCCAGAGAGTAGAACGCCTCTCGCCCGCGGTCGTAGATGTAGAACCAACCCGATTCCGGATCGTCCGGCACCACCAGCAACAAGAGCGCTCCCTTGGCAAAGTCCAGCCAACGGGCGATTCTCGCCTCGGCTCCCTGGGCGAACCGGAGGATCGCTTGATCTTCGTCAAGCCGCTCCAAACCTAAATCCTGCAAACGCAGGACGTCGTCAATCTTCACTGCGTCCATAGGGACCTCCTTTTATGTGGTTGAATGATTGTTCGCCGGGCGCGGACAGACCTGGCGCGGCACTTCTTCACGAAAAACTGAGGGGGTGCTCTTCCTAACGACTCACCGGATGTATGCCCGGCAGGGCTCAGCGTGCATCCTTATATATAGGGGTCGACTCCATGGCCCAATCGTCATTGCTCCACCTGGCGGAGGACGTCGATCGCTGCGTTCAACGCCGGTAAGGAATCCAGCGTCAGCCGCTGGAGACCGGCGAACCGGAATGCCCCTTTGGCGGCGCGATCGATGACATCCGATACCTTCATATTCCGCAGCTTTCCAACGCGCTGGGCCTCCCGTACCAGATTTGCGCGCATGGCACCTAGTTCTCTGCCGGGATCAACAGCCGGCCGACTGGCCGCGGGCTGCGTACTTGCGACGCCGTTCTGTGGCATCGGAGTGGCGCCGGCCGCTCTTTCAAGCGATTCGATCAGTTGTCTCAACGTGCGGCGGTCGGGAATATCGTCGAGACAGTCGCCGGGCAGATTCATTTCCCGGCAGAGTTGCGAAAAGCTCGTCTCACCGACAACGCCTGTGGCTGCCCGCAGCCGTTCAACGCCGCGAAGAGTGTCTTCCAGCTTCATCGACACCGCGCTGAGCATCCCAACATCCTGGATCTCGTCGGGATTTTCCCTCGCCGCGATCGATTTTGTTACCGATCTTGACAGGCCAAATCCCACCTGTTCACAAAGGGATTTCACTCGCGCCTTAATAACCGCAAACTGGGCCGGGGCCGCACCCTCCGGCTTTCCGTTCCGGTTCGTGGCGACATGGGCAGTCGCATTCCGATGGGCGGTCGCGGCGGCGTTGCGCGCTGGAAGTGCCCAATCCGGCAACCGCGGCCTGGACAGCGGTTGCTTTTTCTCATCCAGATCGACCCAATTACCGTCCAGGTCGTAGAGATACCGTCCCAATCCGAAGCAGGAGCAGGCACGCTTGAATGCCTGGGCTTCAGCCGACGTTCCTGCATTCTCGTTGTCGGCCCATTCCTCACCGAGACCGGTGTGCGATCCGAGGCCATCGATGGTCACTTTACAAGTAACGACGATCTTGCCTGAGATAATTCCACCTCCGTTTCCTCGCTCTTTGCGCTCGAAGTTCTGGATCATTTGCACGGTGTACTCCCGTGTCCAGCCCCGCACCGTGAACAGCGCGTTCAGCCGATCCGTATAGGCGCGCGGATCTGCATAGGCGATCACCTGCCCTCGGCGTCGGTCCGATGTAGTGTTCGTAACTCGCCACTTGATCTCGCGCGGATCAAACGGTTCCTCGAGCGCCGCCACGAGCTGGCGAACCTGCTCGTCGGTATACTTCTCCGAAATCGGCGTGTATTGGTGTGCGGCCATTGGCGACGTTTCATCGGCGGTCCCCGCGATACCTGTGTTCGCTTGCATTTCATCTCCTTTCGTTGTGTTCCAAGAGTTGCCGAACCACAAAGATGCACCTGTGGCGCATCCCGTGGAGTCAATGAAGCTGTTTCGTTTGGGTCCATGGCACCCGCCCTCCTTTGCTCATACTTTCCAGCCGGACTCACTGATCCGTTTGTCCCTGTTCACCGGCTACCGCAGTAGAATGGTTTCGACGCACGCAACAGTTGACGAAGCGTCCCAACTCACATGCCACCGAAGCTCACTGCTGAAATCATCAACGCCGCCATCGAAGGTTTCGAGTCTCAGAAACGACGGATCGACTCGCAGATCGACGAGTTGCGGCAACTGCTAAATGGTGACCGCACTGAAGCCACCACAGGCAACAAGGCGTCGACGCATCGGCGGAAGATGAGTGCAGCCGGCCGTCGAAGGATTGCTGCGGCGCAGAAGGCCAGATGGGCTAAGATTCGCGGAGAAGGTGAACCGTCGTCGTCAACTGCCACAGCCGAAGCGCCGAAAAAGAAGCGGAAGCTGAGCGCGGCCGGGAGGAAGGCAATCAGCGAAGCTACCAAAAGGCGTTGGGCGTTGAAACGCGCCGAAGATCAGAAGCCACAATCGACCGTCGCAAAGAAGTCCGTGAAGACTGCCGGCAAGAAACCGCGGAAGCAAACCAAGAAGGCGCCAGCAGCAGCCGAAACCGCCGCCGCTTAGTAAGCCCGCCCGGCTCTCGCAACCACTGGCGACGTCGCACCTGATTCAGGTGGAGTCGCGCTGGGCAGTTGCCGAGAACACTTCGTCCCACCGTCGAAGTGTATTGTTGCCTTTTGGTTTCGTGATTCTCGTCTTGTTGTCGCGTAGGTCCTGCACTGAATCGATGGCTATTCCTATGAATCTCTGGATCACGGGATCGGATTCATAGCCTTCGGCTTTCAGCCGATCATGGAACTGTTCGGCGATATAACAGAACACGTCAAAGGTGTGCTTGCCAGTGCGAACTGGTTCCGGGGATGTGCACACCCGACAACGAAACACCGGCGAGTACTTGCCGTCTGCCCCGTACGCCAGGAGGATTTCGTGACCAGGCCGCAACTGCTGGATGAGCGGCATCCGTAAACCGATCGTATTGTAGGCGTGCGCGATTATGGCTCTCGCAGAATCCACAAACTCAGCAGTGATCGTCCACGAACCGCACGAGGGAGTTGCAAAATACACGAAATCGCACTCGGGGAGTTCGCCCGCGCTGGCCACGTCCACTAGTGTGGCCGCGTTCCCATCACTTCTCGTCGCATTGCATACCGCACTACCAGTGGCGGCCGCCGCGGTACGACGCTGCAAGGCCGGACGCGGATGCACCTGTCTACCGGCGAGCACTCCCAGTGTCCACCCTTCCTGACTCTCAACCCTTTCTCGCTCGTCCGTAGTAAGCCATGTCGGGCCTGCGAATAAACTGGACAGTTCACTGGCATCGTCGAGCGCGGCAAAGTGAGCTGCCGTCGTCCGGACCTGCACTGCATCCTTTACCGCACCTTCCGTTGGCAGGTTCGGTAGCAGTGAAGGGTATATCTCGGCGTGCACGATCAGGTAGTCGCGCTGTTCCCGATTCGGCAACGCTCTCAACCCGGTTTCGAACGGCCATAGCCGAGAGACCGGCGCCAGCATCTCATCATTTCGCAAGGCTGCTAGGTGCGGGATGCCGAGCAGGGCTTGGCTCCCAACTGAGCCGTTGCCGTATAGCTTCCAGATCGGCTGCATGTTCCCGATGTCCGTTAACCGCTTCTCTGGCAAGTGGCCTGAGCCGGCTTTTGTGCACGACATTGTCGCGGAGTGCCGAGCCTCAGGGCAACCCCAAAACGGGTACGAGGTGCCCGAAATCCGGCGGTTCAGATCACTGGCGACCTCAAACCGATTGTTGCTGTTGTCCTCTCGGTCGACAATTCGACCGGCGATCTCCCGCCACACGCCGATCCACGCAGGCGCGCCCGTCACTCCGAGCGCGTCTCCAAAACCGGCGGGGTAGCCATAAGGAAAATCGAAGCCGACCAGAACCATCCGTTGGCGACGCGCGAGCCCGCGCAGGATGTCATTGATTTCGGCCATTGCGCGTCTGCGTGTTGCGGGATTCATTGGCGGCATGACGCAAAGGCCTGCGCCGGTTCGTTCAAGTAGACAGTACCAGACACTGTCGGCTCCCGTCACAGGCCGGCTACTGGCGCTCCAGTCAACCATCAGATACGCATCAAACTCAGGCATGGTCGCGACCGCTTACAGTCTCCCGCTCCAACACATCACCCGCGTAACCATTTGCAGATCCCGCTCCATCCTAACAACATCCACAGTGGTCGCAACAGGTACCGCAGTACACCTGACAACGTGGGAGGCTTTGGCTGAAAAACAAGTCCACCGATAACGCACCAGCATCGTCTATGGCGTCACGAAAGAAGCCAGCGGCGCTTCACTAGAGAACAGAACGACCACCACAATGCAATGCTCTTCCCGTCCATATCCCACCTCCATTCCTCCCGTCGCCCAACACAACCCGTTACCAGGCTCCACAACAATTTCGAAAGAAACAAAAGTTGCCACACACCACAATTCCCATCGCGGCGCGGCTGGCGACAATGCGATCTTGCGGCAGGTGCGTGCATCGAGCTCTCATCCCTATTGCCCTTACAAGGTACGTCAAAATCCGGGGTAGTAAATTTTAAGTGGCTTGGAAACCTTGACTTACGTGGGGGTGGCTCAGGTCAAAACTGAGGCAATACTAGGGCAATCACAGGGCAAAGCGCGATTCAGGGGACGTCGGCCAAGCGATAAATCTGCATGGTCTGCGCGTCGACCACTTCTAGGTCTGCCGGCTCCGTCTTGGGAAGATCGCTCGCGAGTCCGATCAGTACCCGCTGGCGTATTCGCCAAAGCCGCTGTTTGAGCAGCGAGCGAATGTGACGGGTGCCAGCCAGGTACAACACACGATCGAGATTGCGCTCACACTCAAGCAGCGACACGATCCGGTCGTATTCCGTTTGCGCCTTGGGCGTGCGCTCGTATTCGAGTGCAAACAGAAGTTGGCGGCCACCCAGCGCCAGTGTAACAATTGCGTCGTAATCCTTCGCGTATTTGGTGTCGGTCAGTTCGTTGCGGCATCGGATTTCCATTTCGTTCTCCCACGAGACCAGCGCGCGGCTTCGCAGCAAATCAAGGTGAACCTCGTTGACACCCAGTGCATGTGCGACACCTATGCCGTCCACGCGGATGTCCGGTCCAGCCTCCGGACCGTTGTAAGGCGTGCCGACATTCTCGACAAGATAGACCAGGCCGGGCGAAGCGATCGCAAATATGGGGTCGCGGTGCGCCATGGGAAGTGAATGTCTTGTGATGAAGCCATGGTCCTCCAGACGCTTCACTCGCCACCAGAATGAACCCCGGCTCAACTCGTACCCGTTGTGCCGCATGAACTGCCACAATTGCGTTTGCGTCACGTACTTGCTGTACATGACCTGGCGCAACAACGGCAGATCCTGGTTTGCACTAAGCGCGATTGCTCCTTTGAAATAACGCATACCGTTCTTATTTCGCCGCACAGGACAACACGGCCATCCACGGCTGGTCGCGCCGTGGATCAACGCAAAACGTTCCGCGCTCGCTACAGACCCATCCAAAGGCCGGCAAGATGACCAGGGCTTCCTGTTGCCCGTTTCCTTCGCTGAACGAAACCACCTGCGCGCCCCTACATGTCCATGATCCGCTCCGGTCGATCCATCCGACCTCGGCTGATCCGACGCGGAGCAGGTACACATCGGGACGCGTACCGGCCGGCGTCAATTGCCGGAGGAAGAGTTTGTTCCGTCCACTCCAGACCGATGCACCCTCTGACTCGTAAACGCGGTGGATGACGCGATCCGCCGAGCTGGGATGAAAACCGGAGCACCCGTCCAAACGGACGTAGCCGTATATGCATGACCGACTCCGCAATTTGTTCCCGGCCATAACGCCCGTGGTGTTATAGAAGGCCCGTCGTCGCGCGGGGTTCGCGCCGTCAACATCCGTGCTGACACCTCTCTCCGTCCAAATGCTTCCGAAACTCTGCACGGCAACGAGCATTAGTTCTCCTCAGCACCAGTTCCGTCGTCCGCGACTGCGGCCTTCGCTGCCGCCGACTTTCCTTGTTTCAGTCGGCGATTCTCCGCCTCCAGTCGCTGAATTCGTTCGACGAGCGCGGCGTTTCCGTTCTCCGTTCCCGCGCCAGCCCGATTCTTCAGCCGCCGCTCAGCTTCCGACACGCGTTCTGTAAGGCTGGTGAGTTGCGTCCCTTTTTGTTCGAGTTGTTCTTCCAGGCGCGCGACCTGCAACTCTTTGGCGTCGTTGTCGCTCTTGAGCCGTTGAAGTTCACGCTTGTAATCCTCGAGATTGGCCGTCTCCGGTGTCGACATTCCAGACTCGCCGGCTTCGATGACGCGATTGCATTTTTCCACGTGCTCGTTATACCGGCTGATCGCCTCCCGTGCTCTCCGTTTGCAGTACTCGGCGTAGCGCAAAGCGTCGGCGGCGTGTTCCGCAAGCTGCCACCGTTCCCGAACACGATCGTTGTGCACCCAAGCCAGCGCGAACCAACTCAATACGAGTAGAGCAGTGGCACCGAAACTGTACCAGAAATATCGGTTCGCGCCAGCGTTCTCCAGCCACGCGCGCCGACGCGCTTCCCACATTGCGCCGAGGTCTACATCGTGGGGATTGAGCGCATGAACCATCGCTTCGAGTGGCGACGTGTGAGCATGCGAGTAGCCGCCCTGTGCTGCGAGTGGGGAATACTGCGCGGCCGGCGCCTGCGTATCTGGTCCTCGGTAGCGGTTCATCTGCGGCTGCTTGGGGCTTTGTTGCTGCCGTGCTGCAGGTTGTCGGCCTTGAATTTGTGCGCTGTCCTGTCCGAAGAGTGCAGCTCCGACGAGCGCCAGCATGAGGTACGTACGAAGATGACGACGCATTTCTGTCTCCTCCTACCTTCTTCCGCTACCGGGAGTCTTCCGTCCCCAGACGGAATTCGCCAATTCCGGATTTTTGAACCGCAGGTTGGCGCCCCGTTGCTCCGAGCGTGAATGGCGTAACCGCGGCAACACTTCCCAATTGAAGCCAGGAAGTGTGATGTCCGGCGGCGTTCGGACGTGCAGATGTTGATGCAAGGTGCCCATGCTGTCGTCCGTCATCAGGATCTGCATTTGGCCCTTTGGCAGGTTCTTGATCTTTTCGTCCTCGGCCCGGTACTCGCGCTCCTCCCGTTCTGTCGCGCTCATGCCCTTCTGGAACCGTTCGAAACCGAAGAGTTGCTGCCGAACCATCGATTGCGTTCGCCGCGTAACCGCATGTTCGGCGGATGCTCGAATGAAATAGCGTGCCGTCTCCTCGTCCTGGGTGCGCAAAGCGATCTTCGTATTCGGCGCCGACGTCACGTCCTCTTTGAATCCCTTGCCGACCTTGAGCAGTTGGGGAAGACTTTGCATCGAGAACAGGAATGCCGTATTGGTTCCGCGGGCTGTATTGAGGATCTGGCTGAAGTTCTGGTAGCCAAACGGCGCGAACTCGTCCATTACGACCGAAAACAACGGCCGGTTTGCCCGCTTCCGCTCCTCTTCACTCTCGTACCGTTTTCCGACGACGAGCTGAATGTTCTGCAGGAGCATCTTCCCAAGGGCCCGAACCGGTTCCGTGTTCTTGTTTACGTTCAGCGTCACGAACAGGATCAGTTCCTGTTCAATGACGTCGTCGATGGACAGCAGGTCGTCGTACGGACCAGTGATGATGGACAACGCGTCATCCAGGAACGTCATGCACTCGTTGAGCAGGCCCTGAATCTTCGGTACGCGGTCGCGGTCTTCGAACGACTGCATCAAGTTGCGAACCGACATCTCAAAATTCAGCCTCCGCTGCATGCTGACCAACGTGTCCGTGCGAATGTGCCGGCGCGCCTTGTCGATCTGCTCTTGCAGAACGCCCTGGTCCAGCACCGCCACAATCACGTCATAAAAGTTGAATCGCACTCCGGTGTAATGCAAGATTCGAACGATGTCGGCCAGGTAGTTGAGCTGGTGCTTGCTGAAGAACTCGTCGTGCAGGTTGAATGAGCCAAACACCATGTTCACCTGCGCCATGTAGTCGTCGTCCTCCGTGTAGAAAGGATTGTAGAGGCTGGATAGCTCTGGCCGTGCAGGGTTGATGAGGCGCAGATCGTCGAGACGACCGGCGCGGTGGATGTGAGGCAGCAATTCCTGAAAGAACTCCAGATCGCCTTTGCCGTCGAAGATCACCATCGGGATCCTGTGACGATCCTCCGGCGGGCCCATGCGACGCGCCAGATCCTGAGTGATGATGTTCTTGAGCAACGTCGTCTTGCCGCTGCCGGTCATTCCGAGAACGATGCCCTGCATCACGCGAACCTGGTCGGGCCAGAGCCAGGGCTCCCCGTGGATGTCGTACCCGAGGACAACCGCCGATTCGTCCCACGCCTTTGCGACCAGCTTTTCGTCACGTGCTGGACTCATGACCAGCGGCGGATGCACCTTCCGCTTTTCCCGTCTGGACCGGCGCGTTGCGTAAAGCAAGACCGCACAACTCGGAATCGCGAGCGCGCTCAGAATGTAGACGGCAAGTTCGGTAGCCTGCTGATTGTTGAAGTGGTAGACCTTTGTCAGCAACAGCCAGTAGGCGAGGCAGATGACGCAGAGGCCAATCGAAATAAGAAAAGCCGGAGTTTCGGACAGCGGCGCGTGTGCCGGCCGCCTTTCACCAGATGCCAAATTGTCCATATTGATCTCCTGGAAGCGGAGTGGGATTTATGTACGAAGGAATTGGATGAACAGCAGGTCGGTGCCCGCTACGATCACATAGAGAGCGGCCGTCTTCAGCCGTTTTTGGGCGATCACTCGGCGTTCGGTCGCCGGCGACTCGCCAGCGCTGTTGCGTATGAGCCCGAAAACTCCCCAGGCCGCGGATCCGATCAACCCGGCGAGGATTGTCAGCAGCAATGTGACCTCGACTCGGGGGCGGTCGTACCAAGGTGGCAGGACTAGGAATCCCACTGGATGCGAGGGGCCGGGAAGTACCGGCAGGCGTTCCAGCCATGCGACGTAACCCGCCTCTACCAGAATCAACGCTGCCGCGGTCGCGAGCAGGCCGATGTCCCCACCCCGTCGCAGCACTCGGTTAAGAAATGCTTGTCCTCTGGCCATAGCGCTTTTACCTCACAACGGTGCTGAGATTGAAGTAGATCGCCAGTCCTAGCGCCGCGAGAACCAGCGTTCCGAGAATGATGGCCTCCTGCCGTACACGGCGGCGCGATTGGGCGGCGAAGGGGTTGGCCGGTTCGAAGAGTGCATTGGAGAGCCGCCGACGGACTCCGGCGTTGCACGCCTTTCTGAACCGAGCGCGGAACGCTTCAACGATTCGTGTTGCGCATACCGTGTCAATACCGCCGAATTCCGGCGCTATCTCGGGACGAATGGTCGACCGCTGCATCCTCAGAACGTGCGCGGCCGTGACCTCTACATCATCCTCCATGGCCATCACAGGACCAACATGGCGCTCACTTCGCCGGCGCCATCCGACGGAAAAGCAAACTTCACGAGTGCCGGACCATCGGCTCGCGACGGCAGTTCGAATTCAACCAGGCCCCAGGCAGTACCTCCCGGCGCAACTGCGTTCTCACGCACTTCCGAATTCAGAACCTTGACGGGCGCCTGCCCCTGGCTCGTGATTCGAATGCCGTCGCCAACAAGTTGGCTTTGAGAGAGAGCGTACAGAGAACTGGAACAGTGAGGCGACCTGAGCGTGAACACGCCCGGCGTGCCAGGGGAATATGTCGCCCGGCCTCTATTTTGGATGGCGTAGCGAACATAGACGCGATTGTTCTCCCGATAAATGTCCTTCAGGATGATCTGCACGCGGTCTCGATTCTTGGGCTGCCCGGCCAACCGCACCGGCGTACTGGCAAAGAGCATATCGGAGGCAAGCTTAGCTTCCTGTGCTGCGCGGGGATCCTCGACGGGCTTCTCCGGAATTGCAGCCGTGGCAGCCTTGGGGCTGGGTTCCTGATCAATGGCGAAGTGCATTTCTTCCACGGACGGTGCGGGCACCAGCTCGTAGCTCAAACGCTCGGAGGCGGTCCAGATGAAAAGATTTGTGGTCGCTTCCGGATCGAGCGGTTGGACGAACACCTTGTTTCCGCGCCATTCGATCTTGAATGACGAACTTCCCGCTGCGACCTCTGTCACGGGATCCGCCAATTCGATGATGCTCAAATGATTCGGGGCAGTCTCGACCCGGATTACCTTGTGGCGATCCGACTTTTCTGTCTCGATCCTCTGCGCGTTGGCTGCCAGTGCAACGGCAATCGTGAAAACAATGGCTTTATGCATGCCCAAGTTTCCACCGATTCCTGCATCGCTCCAAAAAGCCCGGGTAACGGCATCTGTTTGGAAGCCCCGCGGAATGCCGGAGCCAAAATCGATCGTGGTCAGACGCCCTAATGGGCCGAATCTTGAGACCGCGGAAATTCCGAGTATCTACACCTGCCAGACTTGAGAACTTACAGGTTCCACTGGAACGCTTCGGCGTCAGAGGAGTCCATTGCGTTTTCGAGGCACTTGTGAGCCTCGAGCGTCCCCGCCAAGTGTATCACCGTGAGTCCCGAGTCTATTTGAACGGATCAAGACCGCCGTATTCAGCAATGAGTTCCTTCGCTAAGCCATCGAGGTCCGGGAAAACGGTGGTCTCAGCGATCCCGCAGAGGCGGAGCCCAACTCTGAAGTCGCTTAAGTTGCGCTCGGGTATTACGATCCGGGATAGAGGGGAGTCCCTGTCTACGAACGAGTATTTCTCGATAGGTATGTCCTGAGATCCGTGGAGAGTAAAGAGGCTCCTCTGTCCGAACATCCGGCTGCTTACGAGCGGAGGTCGTACCGCCATTGAGAGCAGCGGAGTGCCTGACTCTGAGTCCTGTAGGCTCGCGCGAATCGCGTCTACTCTGAATGCGACAGCGACCGGATCAAAACGAGGATCGACAAGCGCGTAACGTTCGACGGTACAAGAATTCAGCCACAGCGGATTGATCGCCCAAACCGCAGCATCCGTTCGGCTAGCCTTCAACGCAAAATAGAGGGCGACTAGAGCCGAATCAGTCCAGTCCAGTAGACGCGTCGGGATACCGTGATGCTGCATCATGAAATACGCATGCCAGCCGTCGGAGAGACCACTTAAGAGTGAACCGCCCCGCCGTACAAACTCGCCGTAGAGTTCTTCTTCATCGCAGACTCGAATGTTGGATTTTGTTCGAAATATGTTCGGCGTCAGCTCCCACCCGCTGTTCGAGTGGCCTCTAAACCATACATGTGCTAATGCTGCGTCTCGGGAATTCGTGTCCTCCGCTTCCCAATCTGACCATCGTTCTTGAATGTCTTGAACAATATCGATGAATTGAGCCAGAGAACGAGCGATCTCACTTCTACACTTGACCCGGAATGGTTTTCGTTTGGTCGGCATATCATCATACGAATACCGGGTCGCACGATTATGTGCAAGACGGCGCTTAAGGGATCATTCTTCGCGAACTACCTGTTTCGGGTCCTTGTCGTCGCGCAAAGCAACGAACTTTGAATGCCGGAGATGATCGTCAGGTGTCCACTCGAGAAATTCGAACTGGCAAACGAGCAGGGGCCGCAACCAAACGCATTCCGCCATTTTGTCAGCAGTGAGACCTTGACCCCAACGCCCGGTCCGAGACTCGGGAAGGTTTACAAACGGGCATTCCGGCGTTTCCAATCCCTTCAACCGAAGGAACAACTGCTCGCGTAACGAAGGAGTGAATCCATTCCGGGTCCGGGCCACGTACATGAGCTTCCCATTCTGGTAATAGCCGAAGACCAGAGCGTCGAACGTGCGTGGCGCCCGCGTATAGCCACCGATGACGAATTCCTGGCCCTGATTCACACGCATCTTCTGCCATGCGCCGGACCTTTGGCCGGACTCGTACCGGCTATTTTTCCGCTTCGCGACCAACCCTTCCAGTCCCTGAGCTTTCACCGCCCGGAGCAAATCGGGAACACAGGCATCCAGTACAGGCGATTCGCGAATCGGATCGCCCAGCCTCGGTAGAATGTCGCGTTCGAGCACAAGACGGCGCTCACTCAACGGTTCATCCATCAGGTTGCGGCCAGACGAAATCAAAACGTCGAAGACGTAGTACACCAGCGGCGCTTTGGACGAGCCGTAGTTCTGGAGAGCATTGAAGGACGGCTTTCCGGTGTCGTCGAGCGCGACGATCTCGCCGTCAACGACGGTCTCGTCCGGCAGGAATGCCAGTGCGGCACGAATGATCGGGTACTTGGTCGCGAAGTCCTTGTCGTTCCGCGAACGCAAGTGGACCCTTCCGCCGGTCTTCCATGCAATAGCGCGGTATCCATCAATTTTGACCTCATGCAGCCACTGCCCACCGTCAGGGAGTTTTGTGGTGCGCAAGAGAAGCATCGGTTCAATGAAATGTGCATGAACGTGAGCCATTGCGCTTTGAACGGCTAGTGTGAAGGTCCGCTCTTCGACGAGCGCCGTAGTCTGGCCAGTTCCTCTTCCACCGTAATGAATTTTCGGTTCTCCAGAAGTCGCCGCTTCTCCTCGCCTGTAATCTCCTGTGGTTGCCGCGTTTCGACCTTGCCGCCTTTCCGTTCCACGCGAGGGTGGCACAAACCGAGCAGACGCGCAGGAGACTGCCCTCTTCGTCTCCAGTGAGCAGTTCCATTACGTTGCCGCACGTCGGGGCACGCAAGTCCGGTTCGCCGTTCATTGCGGGATCTCCGCCATCTCCGAGGTGAAGGTTCCGCCGAGCCGCTCCACGTCGTACTGTGACATTGGATAGTGCTTGTGAATTGCTTTCTGAAGCCACGGTAGGACCTCGGCCATGCTGGCTGGGTTCCCTTTCGCATCGAGTCTAATGAAGTCGTTTCCTAGTGCGACCAAGATGCGGTTCCCACCGATCCGGAGCGTGATGTTGATTTCTGAGTCGTAGATCTTCTGGAGTTCCGTTTCGAGCGACGCATCGGCTTGTTGCGGCGTCGGCGTCAATCTGTACCAGTGCTGAAGCCACGGTGTGATCTCTGCAACGGCGTCGAAATTTCTGATTTCATTGCCGGCTTTGACGTCCACACCGTCGTCCCAAAACCAGGTGATCTCGACCGCCTTGCCTTCCTCATGCAGTCGCTGGAGTGCTGATTCCAATCTCCCCATATTTCTATTCTTGCATCCCCTGCTCGGAACAGACGGTCGGTAATCTATCGATGGTCGCCAGTTCTCTTGCTTCACAACGTGGGCCACTGGCCTAACAGGAAGCCACGCGGTCCGTTCCATTCTCGCCGGCGCTGCACGATCCAACGCTGTTGCCAACCTTCAAAGGCCTCCAGGGCGAGCCAAAGATGGCCGCCCTGGAGTAGGCATCAATTGCTCCTGAGTACTGGAATGCCCGGACGCTGTTGCGTGTTCGGAAGTTCGAGCCTTCCGTTACGAATCTGGGTTTGGCCAGGTTGAACAGAAAACGGCCGGGCGTGAAACGTCCGTCCATTGTCTGTCACCAGCCGCCCATCTCCCGGAATTTGGAGCAGCAGGGTTTGACGCCGCACGAACGACCCGGCGCCGTCGGAGACATCATCGACCAGGTACACACTGCCGGCCTCGTCGATGGTCACCTCCCCGTCGACCAGACTGGGAAGCGCAACGGTAATAGGTCTGCCACCCGTTCGCTCCACGATCATGTCAACGAGGTATTGCGGGAACGCATAGAATGCAATGCTCCCCGTATTCAAGCGGCGATTCTCGCGCTGATCCCAACGGCGACTCTTGCAGGCAATGTCCCACAATGCCGTCAGCCAATCCAGGGCGCGATGCTCCTTCCGTTCGGCCCACTTGCGGACGATGTTGATCAGGTTGCGCAGATCTTGCCGGGAACGCTCCTCGTAGAAATGCAGTGCGGCCTGGGCCTGATTGCGCTTGCGGACCAACGCTCTCCGCTCGTTCGCTGCCTCCTTCGAAGCGCTGGCCTTCGAGATCGGGAAGGCGTCGAGCTTCGCTTGCGCGTCTGCCACAGCTTTTTCGTAGTCGTGGCGTTTCTCGGCGAGCAGGCCGATGTTCACGGCATACACCGTGGAAATCATGCCCGCCTCCTTTAACATGTCGCGGTCGTAGGTGCCTGCGCAGATTGCGCCACGGAAGTCTTCGAGCGGTCGCACGTCGGCAAAGAGCTCGTACAACTCCTTCCGAACGTGATTGTAGAGTGCGCCGATCCTATCGGTTGGGGCCGTCGGAATCTGCAACGGAAGGTCGGAAACCCGCCTGATCCGCTTGAGCTTGAGCCACGGCGCCGTGCCGACTTCCTGCCGGATCTTGCTGATCTCCTCCTGATTTGGCTCGACCCCCCATTTGAGCTGGTCGAGAGCTTTCTGAAGTTCGATTGCGCAGCGGTTCGCCAGATCGGGACGGCCAGCCGCAAGGCATGACGTCTTCAGATCCGTGATCGCACCAATCGCATTACCCTTTGCCGAGTACGCGACCTGCGGCAGATTCCACCAGGGCGATTCTTTTTTGCTTTGCTTGTTTTTAGTGTTTTCCCCAGCGGGTGTATGCCTGAACCGATCCTCTACGAACATCGGAAACCTTGCGCCCTCGACCACGCAAATCCAGTCGAAGTCATAGTCGCCGCCGTTCTTCTTGGCTGTCTCGGAGTGCAGTGTGAGCGTTCCTTCCAGCCGCAGTTGCTGATTCACGATCTCGGTTGCAGCGGCCGGATCCATCGAGCACTTCTGATGAGCCAGATGCCGCATCAGCCATTCGAGCGTGGTGGAACCGTCCAGGGATTCCACCGGCAGCAGATCTCCCTTCGTCCGGATCGGATAACGGACCACCAGCATCCGCTTCGAGTCGAGGCTGGTGAGCGCCTTCCATTCCGGAATCCAGTCGGAGCCGCTACAGATCTTGCCGTCGTGTAGCACCAGGTATCCGTCATCGGCGAGTGCAAACGCCGGCAACGTGAAGCCGCCCGCGGTGCACAGCTTGAATGCCCACCTCGCCAGAGTGCGCTGCAGGTGAGAATTGACGAACGGATGTTTGACCCAATACCCCGTGCTGTCCGCTTTGAGAACAGCTTCCACCACGGTGTGTTCCGAGGACGTGTGCTCCAGATCGGTGACCGTCTCATCCGAGCGCAAGAGTTCTACTTCGTCGGACATCCCCAGGATGCGGAACAGTTCGCCGAAGTCGTTGCTGGCAATAGCGGTCCTCACCTTCTCGACCGCAGCCATCGCAATCGGCTTGATTTCGGTCTCGATGGAGTTCAGAGGAGCGTGTTCGACGAGTGTGTAGCTGGAGGCGAACTGGAGGTCTCGCGAAATCTCCCGGATTCCGATCACCACGCGGCCCGTCGAGTACTGCCCACTGATGCGGCCGGCAGCGGTAGGGCACTGGCGAACGCACTCGGGTTTCCTGAACTCGGGCTTGCAACTCGACCGCGGGACGATGAAATCAACCGACAAAGCATCGGCGACATCATCCTCCATGATCTTGAAGCTGCCCTTGGCCTGGGTGTTTTCGAAGGACATTCGGAACTGGTAGAAGTGTCCACCCGGCAGATTCAAGCGCTCGAAGTGGGAGCGCCGGATCCAGCCGCGACAGTCATTCGTGCCGAGTTCGTGGTCCCTGACAACGACGACGCGAGCATCCGGAATCTCGATGCACACCTTGCACGGTGAGACGAGAATCCCGAAATACGTCATCGCGGCTTCTGGCCAGAATCGAAAACGCTGCGCGATGGTCTTCGCGTGCGCAACGTCAACAGCGTAGTACTTGCCATTCTTCGCGGATGCGGAAGCGCCCACGAGAGCGTATTCCACACCGTTGTGAATGATCCGCTTTCCCAGCGTATGCTCGACCATTGACTGCTGGTACTGGTCAAGCTGCTGCTGCGGGATATCGATCGTGGCGACACAAATATCCGGATAGTCCGCCTTCAGCAGCGTGTTCTCCAGTTGGCTGTCGCAATCGATTTTCATCTGCTTCTTCGAAACTGTACCGTCTTCGTTGATCTCCAACGCGATGACGCGAAGGACACTCGTTCTGTTCACAATGGACATTTGCGTATCTCCTTTGTTCTGTCTGTTGAGCTACAGCCAGAACGGGAGACCTCGCGGTCCCTCTCTGCCTGTAGCGGTGGAATGTTTTCTAGGACTTCCCCTGCCCAGGCTCAAGAAAGCCGGGTCCGAATTGTGAATGGTCTCGGTAGTCGGCGCTTTCGCCGGTGCCGTTTACGCTGCCGCCGTTTTGCTCCAGTAATCGCGGCAGAATTTGCGCAATGCAACCATGAAGGTGCAAAGCCTCTTATAGTAGACGGCCCCCAATTCCCAACAGGTCTTGAGGAACGCCCAGGCCACAGTGGCGATCAGCACCCCAAAACCGATCTTGAGGAAGCCGAACTCGCCCAACGGGACCGCACCAACGACGTCTTCCAGAACGATCCTCGCCAGCGCAACTAGTAGGATCGCCAAGGTCAGCGTCTGGTGTTTCTTCCAGTTCATCTTCACCCGGTGAAGGAACATTTCTTCTCCTTGCTGTTCTGTGGATGAGCACAGGACAGCAAGAGGTCGCTGGTGGCAGCGGACTCCTGAGTCCCGTGCGAAGGTGTTTACCTTGGCCGGAACTCAGGTGAGTTGCCGAACCAGCACTTTTCCGGTCAAGCTCCGGATCGCTTCGACAGATTCACTCTGTGCAATGAAGCCAGATGATCATTGTATGAAAACCCCTATTGGCGGAGAACGGGATCTTTTCCGATCACCGTCACGCCCTTTTTCTTGTCGGCTTTGGCCCTCCATTCCTCGACCGTTACGAAACTCCGATCGCCCTTTAGCGCCGCGACCAGTGCCTGGTGTTCGTCCGGCATTTCCTCATCCAACTCGGGAGTGCCGTTGCTGGTCGCCTTCGTCAGAAAATAGCGAATCGTCCCGGTGACTTCGCTGTCCTTCGACGCCCGCCGGCGCCTTCCGCCGCGGCGGTTCCCCAGTTCCTCAGCTGGCTTGGCGCTGGAGATGCCACGTTCTCTCGCGGACCTGGATTCCCCTGCCGGCCTCGGTTCCGGTTCTCGACGGTCGGCCGCCGATTCTGGTGTTGCTGCTGTTGCTCCCATTTGCACCTCTCCCTTCCACGGAATAGTTTTGCGGCTCGCTAGCTTCTCAGCGCGCGAGCCGCTCTCTCCCCACGTCCCTCCTTCGCTTTACTAATCGCCAGGCATCGCCCCTGGCCGGCGTTCAGTCGCCGATGGACCAGGCGAGATACGCATCTTCCTAGTTGACCGGCGGCAGAAATCAATCACTTCTTGGAATCGCCCATGAGCACGCTGGTTTGCTCCAGCCCGTTGTCCTTTTCGCCGACCATCTGGTGCTCCCCGTATTCGGCGACCAACAATCCGCTTGGCACTCTTTCGGAGCGTTCCGTTTGTAGGAGGCGTACGTTGTACTGTGCAACGAGCCGGTCCGTCGATTCTGCCTTGTTATGGATCCGATGGACCTCTTTCACGCCGAAGGCGACATAAGTCCACGGCTGCCCTTTCACCGGTTCCAGAGAGCGGAGCTTGAAGGTCGATGTGATCTCGTCGTCGTGTACCTTCGAGACGATGTCCTGGTCGCGCAACTGGGCCAGCGTCAGCGTACGCAGGTTATGGGTCATCATGTTCAATGCGTCCGCCCAATTCTTTTCCATGGTCGTGGGTGTGTAGGTCAGGTAATTCTCCAAGAACCTGCGAACCACAGCTCTACCTTCGATGTCCGCGGGCTGCTCGCCGGCCGGCGTAGATGCCGCGAGGGCGCTCATGAACCCCTGGGGAGTCCGTGGCGTCGTCGTGGCCCCGCTCACGACCGTTGCGTCTCCGTTCGCGGCGATCCGGATCACAGTCGGCGGCTGAACCCTGACGTAAAAGAGCAAAATGGCCAATACGAATGAGATCAGGACGGCCGAGATCCCGAACCACATCATGCGGTTCGCGTATGCGCGCAGGGCGCCGTCATGCTCGAAATACTTGGTGTATCCAGTCTTCTCCGGCAATGCACTCGCCTGTTTTGTCTTCATGAATAGGCCCTTTCTTCGTTTTGGCTCTGACTGCGCCGCCTGCTAAGCCACCACCACGACGTCGCTGGCTCCCGCGCCCTCCGCACCACCCGGCGGCGCCGGAGCGCGCCCTGATGCTTCAGCTTCGCCTCCCAGCGCGGAGGTGCTTCCTTCAGGCGGCGGAGACGGCGCTCGGTTCGACCCTCCGCCACTGACGATGCCACCGCCTCCACCACCTGGGTCGTCAGGATCTTTATCACCGCCTCCGCCGCCCGCACTCTGAATTGCGGACCACCCAGAAGTTGCGGCCCGCACCGCGGCGGCTGCAACTCCGACTACAGTCAACATCGTGCTCCCAACATCTCCAGATACAACCCGCTTTGCGATAAACGGAATGAGAAGGATCATGATCGAGAGCAGGATGCTCGACAGTGAGATGAGCAGCATTTGGCTCGCGCCTTGAAACGCCCCGCCAAAACTCTGTGCCGTGAAAATGCTGTTCAGGTTGTTGGCGCTCATGATCGTCAGCAACTGGCTGATGATCGCGTAGACAATGCCCCACGCGTTCCAAACCAGCAGGTTGACCATGAACGTCCTGGCCAATTGGCCGACACCCAGCGCAGGATACAGCGCCAGCACCAGAGGCCCCACGACGTACAGCACCGCGCCGTACATGCTGTAGAAGAACGAAAAGATGGCATACGAAACAGGAAAGACCAAGACAGCAATCGCCTGGAAGATTAGACTGAATGCGCCGGCCACCCCGCCGACAACCCAATTCCACCAAGCCCCCTGGCCGGTGTTCGCTGACAAGTAGCCTTGCACCTGGTCCCGGAAGTTGGTCCATACATCGGTCGGTGCAATCGCCTGGGCGACATTGGCGAATGCGTTGTTCACATTTCGGAAGACGTTGGGGTACTGGCTGATGAGCAGCCCCATGATGAGGTAGCGGACGCCGGCGAGTGCCAGCGCGCGGGCATCCCCACCTTTGGCGTACGCCTCGTAGACGGCGAAGAGCGCCGCCAGGAGCAGAATTGCCTCGGCGATCTGCTGCACGGCGGGCAACACCGTTGAACCCGTTATTCCGTTGTAGACCTGCTGAAACATGGTCTGGAAATAGAACATCGCGCCACCTCACTTCAAGGAGTCCATTGCGTTCTGCCGGATCTGGGCCGCCCCGCTTGCGTTGAATTTGAGTTGCGCCCCACTGTTTGCCAGGGTCACCGCGCGCAGCCGCATCACGTCCCCAAGAGCCGACTGCGTGTACGCGTTCGCTCGCACGAGCCAGGCAGCGGCTTCGGCCTCGATCATCGGCGCGGTTCCTGGAGCCGCCTGCCCCAGTTCGGTATTGATACGGTCCGCGGCTTGCATTTCTGTGTCGGCAATGGCGTCGATGGCAATGGCTCTCTTCATCGCGGCTTGAGCCGCGGCATCGCTCATATCGATCAGGTCCCGAGTCTGCGGCGAGGCGTTCTGCGGAACCGGAACAGTCTGGTAGAGCGTCTGGTAATTCGCGGTTACGTTTGGAACGCTCATCGGGTTGCGAGACAGCAAGACCTGCTCCAGTTGTTGTGGATTCGCGAGCGTGGCACTCGCCACGTTCACACGGGAGATTGCCTGAATCTGCGTGTAGAGACCCTGAACTGCGCCAACCAGCCCTCGCGCGCGGTTGATCGCTGCTTGAGGATAGACGACGTTCGTGAAGAACGCCTGTATGCTGCTCATTAGGCTATTGAGGGTTCCCAACGCTCCATTGATTGCCCGGAGCGCCGGACCGATCGTGTTTGATATCGCAGTGCCGATGCTGTTGATGGCGGCCACGATGGCGCCCCAGTCGATGCCGAATTGTGCCCTAACCGGTTGGGGCGCGATTAACGAAACAATAAGGACCAGCACCAAAAGCTTGGTGCGGTGCTCCCAAAATGCGTGCAGGAACTGCCATCTCGGATCCATTCCCATCTCCCCTCACTTGAACAGCGTTGTCGTATCCTGGCGGAACTGGCTGGCCATGTCAGCTTGGCGTTTGCGGATTGCGTTTGAGTGCGCCAGGATCGCAGCCTCTTCGCGCAGCTCCGCCGCCAGCATTCTCTGCATCGTGGCCTGGTTCTCGACCGCGGCTATCAGGCCTGCCCCTGTAAGGTATGCCGCCGAACCGGGCGCTGTTTGCGCCGCTTCATCCTCGATGATCTGCGATGCCTGAAGGGTCTGCTGAACCACCTGATCGGAAGCCTTGAGGGTCTTGAGCGTGTCCATTGCCAGGGCGTCGCTCATGTCCACTCGTTGCCGATCACCGGGATGGATGTCCGTCGCCGGCGGGAGCGGCTGGAAGGTCGTCCTGAACGCCTGATCGAATTGCGCAAAATCACCTACGGACCGATTTCGCATGATCGTTTCCAGCGAGCCCGGATTGGGCAGAGTAGCGCTGCGAACGTTCACGTTGTCAATGGCCGCAACCAATCCCCGGAACTGCGCGATGAGCTGGTTAACCATCGCCAAGGCCTGGTTGATCAGATTGATTGGATAGACGACGTTTTGCCAGAGATTGGCAAGAGCCTGAACGAAGCCGTTAATAGAGCCTAGTAGGCCGTTAGCGGTGCCTAGCAGACTGCCGATCGTATTCACAATCAAGCTGACGACCGCGGCAGCCGCAGCGGTCACGGCTATGGCGCCGAGCTGCGCCACCGCTGGGGGAGGCGCAATCAGCCCGCAAACAATCACCACAGCCAAAAGAATGGCGATCGTGGACCTGCTACTGCCGGTCATGCACGATGAGAAGAACTTTCTGAGGGGTTGCATGGTGATTCACCTCGAAGTCGCGGCAGCGCCCATCGCGTTGACCGCCCCTGACAGTTCCTCGGGCAGTTCGGGAACATCTGCGAGGCCCACCGGGAATTTCGCAGCCAGCGTTTCGTAAGCCTGCAGGAGAGGAAGGCCACGATTGGTTTCCAGGAACCACGAGCGATACATTCGCTCCCGCTTGAATGTGGTGCAGATCCAATACTCGATCGGCGTTGGCACAATGTTGATGGTCTGAGTTGTTTCGGCCTTTTCACCAAGCACGAGCAAAGCTTGCGCCTTACGTCCCTTTCGCGGCGCGCTGAAGGCTCGCACTTCATTCACAGCCGTTTGGTTCAAATGAAGATAGGTGGCCAGCGGTTTCAGGTCGCCCTGCTGTTGGCCAATGATCTTGGTGGAGACGTTCTTGACGATACCGGGCCCGTGCGGGCGCGGTTGCGCCTCCGTTCCAACGAAATCTTCCAGTGCCTGGCTGATACCCCAAATACTCGCTCCCCGTTTCCGGCCGGTCCGGAATAGCTGTTCCACCTGTGGCGCCAGCACCGTTGACTCAAGGAGTGACCAGCATTCATCCAGTACCGTAATATTTGCCTGCCCACTTCTCCCCGACGCCCTTTCCGACATCGCGTTCGCGATGATCATGCTCATGGAGCTCTCCAGCTTCGGGTCGGACGTCAGCCCCTCCACATTGAAGAAGAGCCAGTTCTCGTCGGTCCGGATGGTCGTCGGCCGATCGAACAGCCGGGCATACACCTTCTCGCCAGTCCATTCACGCAGTTTCACCGCGGCAAGCTGAGCTTCGTCGCGGATCCGCTCAACTTCCGACTCGTCCCGCCAGGTTTCCAATTCCTGTCGGAGATCGTTGAATGTCGGAATCGGTCTGTCCTCCCTCGTCCTGCACCGTTGATAGGTGGCCACAATCGCATCCGTCAACAGGTTGTCCAGAATCGCGGTGTCGGCGGCCGGACTATTCATGCCGATCATGTGCCGCGTCAGATTCTTCAGGAACGCCAGTTTGTCGTTGGACGGCGTCGTAGTACTCGGTGGCAGGTCCCATGCGTTTAGGGTCTCCGCACCCTCGAGGTCTACATCGATACACCGACCTCCCATCAGCTCGACAAGCGGCCGATATGAATTTCCGCGCTCGAGGATTGAGATCAGCGGGTTCAGCCGCGCCATCATCGTCAGAAACATCTGCGCCATGAACGTCTTTCCACCACCGGATTTCGCGGTGATCAGGACGTTGGCATCGCTCAAACTCGGGTCGAAGGGCGAAAAGGGAACGAGTTGCCGATACGGTGTCTCCAGCAGAATCAAAGGTGAATTCGGAGTACCCTTCCATGGCGATTCCACCATCAGCAGGTCCGCCGCATGCAGCGTGAAGCAGTCGTGTTCACGCTTATTCTCCTCGGTCATTCCCGGCAATCCGTTGATGTAGAGGCGGCGTTTTGCGAGGTCTTCCGGCAGTCCGCGAGCGCCATTCATACGCATGATTGCGTGCAGTGCCCGTTGGCGCCGGTCGGCAAGAACCCGCTCTTGCTCCTCCAGGTCCCGGCGGCTCTGAATTGGCGCGGACGTTCTGACGGCAACCACAACGCTGACCTGCGCGCTCTTCAGCGAGCTTGAAATCAGGTCCTGCAGCGTCTGCATGAGTTGACCTTCCGCAACCCGTGCATCCACATTGACCTTGAATCCACCCTTCGAGTCGCGCTGGGCGGCGGTCATGCGGCGCAGACGTCCTTTGAACAGCTTCAGCCGCTCCGCCTGGTCCGGGATGCTCACCTCGGTGTTGATTACCAGCGGGAAGTCTAGCCCGAGCAGTTCGCGAAGGATGCCGGGGAAGGTCGCGTCCGGGAGATCCTTCAGGGAAAGAAAGGAATATAGAAGCCCACCGATCTTGATGTAGGTCTCTTGATCGTCCTCGATGTGCGTATTCGACGCCTGTTCACGCGGGCTACGGTAACCAACGGTGAGTTCCGGCCGGTGATAGGCGATCTCGTCGCGGAACAGCGGATTCATCGCCCGCTTGAGCTCCAAGAACATCTCTTCGTCGGTCAGGCGCTGCACAGTCATGCCTGTGGCGTTGAGAGTCTGTTCAATGCCTTTCAGAATGGACTCGAACTCGGAAACCAAATCCTCATGTTCCCTTCGCGTACGCTGGATGCACTTGCTTGCCGAGACATTCCAGCCAGCTCCGACCTTGCCCAACTTTTTCATGACGCCCTCCCCGGTTACCTCGTGATGGATACGGGGATCCCAATAGAGGTATGCATGCAGAAGAGGCGTGAGGTAAAAGCCCGACTGTTCCTTCTGCTTCCACGCAGCAAGGCGGACACGATCGAGGCTCTGTACGACCGGATTGTCCGACCGGAGCTGGTTCTTATACCTACCCGGAAGCTCGCCGAGGCCTTCAACCACCTCGAACCGCACCTGCATACGCATCGATCGCTCCGTCAAAGACCGTACGAGTGCCTCAAGAGAATACTTCGTTTGGTTCCGGGTTTCGTCCGAGTGGTAGTAGGAATTGATGCCGCCCAGATCGTAGCCCGCGACCAACGCACCGTTGGACCGGACGATCATATTGTCGAGATAGTCGCGGATCGGCAGCAGCTCGCAAAGAGCCGGCTGGTGCAGACTGGCCTCGTGTTGACGCATCGTCAGAGGCATTCTGGTTCGTCCTCCTTCAGGTACATCACGCTCTGCTGAGCGTCCCTTTCCATGCCGCAATAAATCCGCGGTTTCGTGTGCCACTCGATGAAATCGAAAAGATACCGCCGCGGCTTTCCGTACTTGAAAGCGATCAGGGACGGGATCGCCAGGACGGGAACGACGTATTGCAGGAAGACGTTCAGTGGGATGCCGGCAATCTCCCGATGCAGAAACCGGCCGAATACGTTCGTCAGGGCCGCAATTCCGAGGATGACGAAAACGTCCTCGAATTCGAGGTAAAGGAACGTCACGCGCGTGTGCAGATTTCGATGAACGTGGGTGATATTCAGACCGCTCATATCTGTCTCCAGTTGTTGTATTCTTTGCCGATCAACTGACTCCTCCAACGCCGCGCTGCACAAAGAATTCCGCCAGCCGCAAGATCCCGGACAGCGCCAACGCCATGCCCGCAGCCGCGAAGTGCCGAATCCAGGGCATCCCGTGATAGAGGCGATGGCCGACGCCGCCGTAGGCAAGGACGCCCTGCACGATCTGCAAGACCGCGTACACGGGCATGAACACGTTGCAGGTCCAGTTGACCAGGCCGCGGAGGGTGATCCAGATCGTGTCCGGATTGTTCCAGGCCGACTGCGATATGAAGGTTTCGAGTCCGCGGAGCAAGCCGGAAACCATCAGGCACATCAGTCCCGCCCAGGCAATGTACTGGTGGGGGTAGCCGCGCGCGTACCGCACGACCGCGAACGCGAAAAACAGGCCCGCCACCGTCGGCATGATGACGTTGCCCATCCAGTTGGTCAAATGCGTAATTCCATTAAGAAAAGTCATAGGATTCACCGCGTCACATCATCGAGACGACCAGTCGCCACAGAGCGGAGACCGTCAGAAATCCGGCCGCGCAGCAGATCAACCGCATGGCGGGTTTGCCGAAGGCGAAGTTCAAGATCGCGCCAATAATCGCCAGTCCGGCAGCGACCGGAAGGATGTGGCTCGCAGTGTACGTCCACAGGCCCGCGAGCACGTCGGCGGTCGCAAACTTCGTTCCTGAATTCCAGCCTTGCAGCAGAGCTTGCGTGCTGGCGATGGCCAGAAGAAACATTGCTCCGAGGACCGAGTACAGTGGGGACCGCCCCTCGGAGATTTCGACAACTCCTTTAAGGACCAGCCAGGCGGCCATCACCGGCGCAAAGTAGCCGACCACAAACTGATTTACGAAGTTGGTCACGTCCACCTTGAACACATTCAGAAGTGCCGTGCCGCCGCCGGCGGATATCGGCACATTCATACCGAAGCCCGAGAACCAACTCAGGAGTTGGGGCAGCGTCAGCATTACGATGGCCCAAAACATCCACAATCCGAATCTGCCGTTCTGAAGAGCGGACCCCTGGTTTCGAAGGGCGAGTCCAGCAAGCACCAAAGCCACGAGAGCGGCGACCGGCGCGAGCCCCAGCAACAACCCGATTCCGTCGTTGATCATGTTCATCGCGAAAAACCTCGAATGACGGGCGAATGGGGAACAGCGGCGCCACTCGCCCACCATCGCTACAGGCATCTACGAAACGCCGCCGGTGCCCTGCGCGATCCAGAACTCCAGCAACCGGGTTAGACCCGACACCACCAGCAGTCCCAGCGCAGTGCCGATCCAACGGATGTAGCCTCGTCCGCTGGCGTACGAGATGATTCCGCCGACCACTGCAACGCCGGCGCCTACCGGAGCGATGACGTTGCCCACCCAGTTAACGAAGTTCAGGAACGCGCCTTCCGGCTGCGCTCCGGTTTGGCCTTGGACCGCCACGTTCACTTGCGGGGCGGCGCCAAGGTTTTGAGCGAGAGCCACGGTCTGGCAAACCACCAGAACACAGACTGCCAGCACCATGGCAACGATACCTACGTGCTTCATATTCGTGTAGACCTCCATGGGGATTCCGCCCCTCTGTCGCCGCTTCCGTTGGGTTTGCCGAACGACAGCGACTCACAATTCAGGGCTTGCGAGAATCCTAGGGCAACATCCGCAAAGCTCCAAAAAGGAAATCGCACTCGTTCAAGGGCGCGCATCGGGCATCGGAAAGCGTGGGCCTTGCCGTCCGACAATGGAGGCATGGCATTGCCCGTCCCCGCAGAATTGGTAGCTAGCTGTCGCAAAACGCCCGAACGTGCAGCATGGCTCAAGCGACTGCCCGACATGCTGGGATTGTTGGAACGCCGCGGGTCCTCACGCTCGGAAATCCCTTTGGCGGCGAGGAAGTGAGTTGCTCGTGGGTGGCGCCGGCGACGCGTGCTGACGGAACCCCCGTAGTACTGAAACTCGGGGTGCCACACATGGAGGGCGAGCATGAACTGCACGGCCTGCGGTTCTGGAATGGAGACCCGACCGTTCGACTTCTTGAGGCCGACGAGGAACTTGGCGCTATGTTGCTCGAGCGCTGCGTCCCTGGCACGGCGCTGCGCGCCCTTCCGGAATCCGACCAGGATATGGAGATCGCACGGCTTCTGCGACGGATCTGGCGCTCGCCATCCTCGCACCCGTTTCGGTCCCTCTCGACGCTAATGGAGTTTTGGAGCAACCAGACGCTGGCCGATGCTAAGAAGTGGCCGGATGCGGGGTTAGTTCGTGAAGGCCTGCGGATTTTCCAGGAGTTGCCGCGGACAGCCCCGTCGGCGATGCTGCTGGCGACGGACTTGCACGCTGGAAATGTTTTGCGCGCTGAGCGGGAGCCATGGCTCGTAATCGACCCGAAACCATTTGTTGGGGACCCTGCTTATGACGCGACGCAACACCTCTTCAATTGTGGAGCGCGGCTGCGGGCAGATCCAGCAGGGACGATCAGCCGCTTCGCGGACTTGCTTGGAGTGGATCGGGAGCGCGTCCGACTGTGGGCGTTTGCCCGCGCCGCAGCGGAGCCGCGCGACAATTGGAAGGACCCCAAAACGGCCGTCGCAAGAGCGATAGCGCCTTAGAGCCGATCACGCCGGAGCAAGCCGACGGAACGGGCGTTTCCGGTCAAGTGTGGGAACAGTGGTGGGAATAGCGTCGGTGCGGACCTTCTCCGAGTGGCCGAGTCCGCTCAGAGTTCTCGGCCCTGCCACTTCCGCGCCTCGTTCGTCTGTCCTTCCATTGGACCGGTCTCTAGCCCATCTTCCGAGTTGCGTAATCCAGGATCAATTCGGATAGAGGGCACGTCTGGCTGGTGGAGGGAGCAACGGGACCCGCCATCTCATCATGAATGCGGGGACCCGAAACCTGAATGGCACAGCGTAAGCGTCTTAGGGGGACGTCTTGTAAACTCGTTCTTGTGGCCGGAGAACGAGAGAAACGCGCTGAAAGAACACGAATATGGAAGGAACTCCAATCGAAGGAACGGAGGCGGTCGTCATCCAAACAGCGTAGCGAGGAGCACATGCTTGCGCTCATCAAAGAATTCAATGAGAAATGGACTGAAGAACTGGCGAGGATTGATAGCAAGTTTCCGCCCGATCCACCCAACGCTGCATGTCATCACGCAGTCATTACTGGTCTTAAGCTCACGAATTCGACGTGGATGAACGGCGATCCGCCGATGTTGCCTGCGCCCGGGGATCTCGTCCAGTTCTTCTGTGCCGGATCGGAAGTCATCAAGATTTGGACTGACAAGAAAGATCATGAGTCGCTGTTACTTACGGATATCGATCCAAGCAGGGTTCTGGCGGGCATTTGGCGGACATCCGCAGTGCTGCTCGAGTTAACGATAGCGCTCAGTTCCATGCAGGAGCACAGCCAGAACCTGGGCTATGCCTGGATCTATCACTTCCAGCCCGACTCTCCCTTTGAACAGCAGGAACTGCTGGACTTCGATAGCTGCCCAGCCGGGCAGTCTGTCATTCAGACAATCGATTACTGGTTCCAGAGAGCTGACATTTTGGAGTTGCTCATCCGCAGCGAGGCGTTCTTCGTCGCATCGCAGTTGTTGTGCTACGCCTTCAAGAGCCACTGGTTTTGCCTCGAATGTGCCTTGAGACCGCCTGAACGCAGACAGCACGAGCATCCAGAGCCGGACATGTGGAATTTGGCGACTGCGATTCCCGCGATGGAGAATGGCATCCTCCAGGCAACACGCTGCGTGGAGGCGCTCCTTGGAAAGCCAGACGATCGGAATCACCCCCAGAAGCTGGAGCGCGCAAAGGAGCGGTGGCGAGCATCGGTTACGCTCGACCCGGACGCGGAATTTCCGCTTGTCCAGAAGAGTTACCTCGAATATTATTACGACCTTTTTGGAAAGCGGAACTTCGCCGCGCACAGCTATGGGCGGCTTCCACCCGATTTGAAGCGGGCAGAAGCCGTCGCAGCGCAGACTTTTGCCCACTTGATGGTGCACAACCGATTCCAGCGGGACGCCGTATCGACCGACGAGGCGCAGCGGGTGCTGCAATTCAATTCGCAATTGCTCGAGAACGTCGACCGCTGCATTTTCGGGCGGGGCGGTGGAACAAAGTTAACCCGGGGAAGCGAGATCCTGCCTGAGCGCGTCGCGAAATAGCGAGCCGCGTCCAGCAGAGCCTGAGCCGCACTTGCAGGTCAGTACTTTGACCGTCGTCTGGTTTGCGTGGCGGACTGACAAAGGCGAAGTTGAGGACTGCTGACGTGCCCCCCAGTCCGACTTCCCGTTTCGCATCAATCTCAAGCCTCCAGTTTCCCAGAACTCCGGGGACAACGATCTAGGCACCGTGGCGGCCTCACGGCCTCAGGTCGGGGATCTGGTCAGAACAAAAAACGTCCGTATTAACCTCTCGAAAATCGAACTGCCCCTGCAGGTTGAGTGCAAATCGATACAACGCGGAAGTTCTAAACTCCGCGTCGGCGATCTTGAAGAGCGCCAGATTCAGACCTGCGGCTGGCTTCGACGCTCTAATCTCATCAAGACGTTCCCGCGAACCGCCTGGCTGCAGGCTTTCGAACTCGCTGCATTTGCTCTTGTACCGAATCCCATCGTAGCCGGCACACTTGAAGACCTCAGCAAGGATTTGAGTCGGTGCATAATCAGCAACTTCGTCCGTATTTGTTACGGGTTCGGCAAAGGCGTCATTGATGTCTTCCCAAAGCATTGAATCCACCTCGTCATCAGTCGGGCCCTCATCGGACTCGATGATTTCGATTCGCTCGCTGGCGAAGTCGACAATTCTTAGCTCACTTACGGTCACGAATTCGGCCAATGTCAAATAGGAACCAATCGTTGGTTTCATCTCGGAGAGGGCGACTCGCGGATGTGTGGCAGTGTAGAGGCATGGGATGCCCTTGGGATTAATGCGGCCCTCCTTAGCCTTGTCGGGATACGGCGTCATTCGATCGCGATCATGAGGTGTGAGAACTATCCTCATCGCCCACTCTTCCGCGCCCACAGTGATTGGAGCTGGCTTGCGGGGGGTTCCACCGAGTTGTGCCCGCCAGACCACCGTCCCCTTATCCAACTTCACAAATCTGTTCCGCTCTTTCAGGAAGTAAAGAAGCCACTCGAGAAAATGCTCGTGGGAAAGTAACCCGTCGCACTGCTCACCCCCAAAGAGCGATGGACCCATGACGTATCGATGGCGATTCTTGACGGAATAGCGGAAGCGATCCCAGTCTTCTGAACTAGCGAACCTCACATGCCGAGTATTGCACGCCGTTCCATGGAACGTCGGCAAAGTCGCGTCTTGAAAGTTAACAGAGGACAACTCCGGGCGTTTTGTCGCCTAGACGGAAGCGACCCACCCGGATTTGTAGTCGTCTGTGCTCTGAAGTGTCGTTCGAAATCCGTCATGTGCGGAGTTCATCATTCGGATCGGAAGATCGTTCTTGCACTCAAATCTTAGATCTTGTCCGTTCAAGCGCTTGCTCGAAATCCTCCCAAATGAGAGGCGGCAAAGTTTCGTCACCCGCATTCATGCGATTCATCGCCATCCGTTTGGCAGTGTTGACCAAGCCCTGCAGATCAGCCGGCGAGATGCCCCGTAGTCGGTTAAGAAGATCATCGCAAGTAAAGCCTGCGGCCATAGGAATCGAACCCAGGTACTTCTCAATCAGCCGCAAATAGCCCCGGTCGTCGGGTACGCCGACCTCGATCTTCTCAGTAAATCGGCCACCCCTTAGCACTCGCGGATCGATATTGTCGATGTGATTTGTGGTGCCGACGAGGAACACGCGGTTGCCGGGGTCGAGCTGGCTCATCAACATCAGAGCCTGCTCGACAAGTTGGAGGTGATGCTGCCCCATGTAGTACCCGTTGTCGCCGCGCGGCAGAAGACCATCCATCTCGTCGATGAAGAGAATCGATGGGCTGTGCTCGCGTGCCCGCGCAAAGACCTGCGCAAGCCTCTCGGCGGTCGGAACATCCGCGGGAGCGATCGCGTAAAAACTGCGCCGGGTCTGCGTCGCAATCAGGTGTGCGATCGAGGTCTTGCCTGTACCGGCAGGGCCAACGAGCAGCAGGCCCGTGGGAACTGGAACTTTGAGCTTCTCCGCTTTGCCCGCATCCATCAACCGAATCAGATTTCTCAAGTCCCGCTCCACCGCTGCCGGCAGGATCAAGTCCCCCCAATCGACCGCCTTCAGTAGAGGCCGATCCGCGCCGCCACTCTCGTCGAATGCTCGCTGAAGATCGCACTGTTCGATACGGCGATTCTCAAGTGCGGCAATCGACGCGGCTTTATTTACCAAGCCAGTGAGTTTCGCGGCGCTCCAGCCCGGGGTGCGATTCGCAAAGGCCTCGACCGGGAATGGCGTCCAAAGCCTCTTCGACAACTGCGCGGTCAGGATGTGGGCACGTGCCGACTCGTCGGGGAGGTCCACACGGATCTTTTCATCGAACCGCATGTCCCGCACCAGCGCCTCATCCAAACCCTCGTAGAAGTTCGTCGCGGCCATCAGAATGAAGCCGGTCGCTCCCCGATACTGATCGATGCATTGCATCAGCTCGGTGACGACCGAGTTGTATAGCCTGGCGCCTCCGCCAGTATCGTCGTTCCGCCCCAACTGCTGGCGCTGGGTGCCTATCGAATCGATCTCGTCCAGGAAAAACAACACGGGTCTGTGGGCGTATGCCCGGGCGAATGCCTCCCGAATGTTTGCCTCGCTGCTGCCAACCCGGGTCTCAAGCATGCTGGTCGGCTTTGCATACCAGTAGTTGATGTGGAACTCGCCTGCGGTCGCCTCGGCCAGGAATGTCTTGCCCGTTCCGCGGGGCCCGTACAAGAGAATGCCGTTTTGAACCACTCCGTGCCCTTTGAACTTCTCCGGATGGAGTCGGTTTTGCACCACCGCGCTAATTCGCCTCTTTTGATCGTCCATTCCGCCGACCTCCGCAAAGGTCCGGCTCGGAACGTTGGACCATCGAGTCGGCGTGTCCTGTCGATTGGTCGCCCCTGCGACTGTGGCGCGTAAGGTATTCCCGCGTGGCCGGTGGCGAATCACGAAAACCAAGCCGGCCACGGCGACGATTGCAAAAATCAGGCCATACACCAGCTCTAGGGGAGACGCGGTATCGCGAGACAGCACGATTCCGCTCACGGCGTCCTCGTGGAATAGGAATTCGTTTACGCCGTTGAACCAGTGGAGGACGGGAAGAAGAGCGATGAAGTAGAGCAACGCCCGGTAGGTGCCCTGCATTCGCGTATGCCACGTCAGCAGGAGAACGCCGACACCGATTGCAAACCAGGCTAGCCAAGGGCTGATCTGAAATGCAAATACTCCCAGGACGAGAAGGATGATTCCGAATGTGAGGTGCTCGCGCGACAGGTGCCTGACGATTCCTTCCAGGCGTGATCCGAACGAGTCAGCAATCCGAGATTTGGGTCTCGGCTGCACGGGCCCCTCCCCTGCGCCCAATTTACCGCAGATTGGGCGCGAGGTGGGAGGATGGCCAATATGGGAGGGCACGGCTCTAATTCAAACGTTTACTGCTGCTGCGGCGGCCTTGTGGACTCTGACGTTCTCGTCGCCGCCACTTGTTGGTACATCCGATTAAGCTCGGTTTTCAGCTCAATCAATTCGCGAAGCTCCTGCGCGGACGGTAGCGGGGATGTCCCACCCGCCGCGACCTGCGTTGTGCCAGGAGTTCCTGTCGGGATAGTACGGGTGGGGGACTGCTCTCCGCTCCCTTCCAGCAGAACGATAAAGAACCGGGTGTTTCCCGGTACGGAAACTACGATGTTCTCGTTGAAGGCCAGGCTTGACATCTCCTGTTCACCGGCCAGGCCGGCATTCGAGGCAATGCGCTCGCGCAACAGGATGCTGTTATTGAGCTGGCCGTTGACGCCTCCAAAGCCGCCTGGCCCACCCACAAGGTAGGCCGCCATGGTTCCCACCCCGGTCATGGAACGCACCAGAACGCGTTTCACTGTATTGCCGCCCGAAACGGAGCCCTTCAGCGGTCCGTAGGTGAGGCTCATCGATCCGGCATCGATTTTCTCGGTTGTTCCATCGGGCATCTGCAACGTATGGAAACGGATCCCGATGTTGCCGTTCCGGTTCGCCTGTTGGAGATCCCCAAGGGCCTTCGTCCCCGCTGGGATGATGATCTCGCCATCCCGTTCATAGTTGTATTCGATCGCAGCGACCACGGGTGTCTTGACCGCTGTGCTGACCGTGGATTGCAACCGTGCGACGAGCCGCGTTCCGTTCGGCAGTAGAGCGGTCGCTCGGCGTTCCAACAGGGCGGGCTCGGTCGCCATGGAGGCCGTCCGAATCATCGAGGAAGCGCCGGACGTGTTGCTAACGAAGACCAGGGAGGATTTCTTCAAGACGTCCGCTTCGTTGTGGACGGGTGGAGGCGCTGGCGCCGCGGTCGGAGCGTTTGACGCCACTGTCTGCGACGGAATCGGGTAGCCCGCCTTCGCCTGGCGGTATGCATCCAAAGCCGGATCCATAGGTGGGACGCTGGCGAGCGTATTGGTCGGTTTCGGTTGCGGGGGAATACGCAATCGCCCCGTCGCCTTTACGTCATCCGCGCTGACCTGATCGCTGTTCCCATCCTGCCCACCCATATCCGCATTCAATAGCGGCGTAACCGACCCGTGGTTGTCGGTCTTTGTGGTGGCCGGCATTTCCGGTCTGCCGAGGCTCGGCTTTCGGTTCGTCGCCCGGTCCCTGGTGCCACTCGAACTTGAGAACATCCCCAGAAACACGAAGATCATGATTACGACCGCGACAGCAAGGACCAGTAAGCCTTTGCTTCGATCAACACTCTTTCCCGCTCGTGTCTGCTTCTCCGCCCGCCCGTTTGTCCGCCCATCCCTTGCTCGCAGATATCCCTCTCGAAGCGAGGCAAAGAAGGTTCGTTTTTCTTCTGGCTCGTCCACCTCAGGCGGCTCCGCTGCCGTCTCATGGCCGATGCGTCGTGTTACGTCCCGCTCGGTCTCTTCGGGTCGCCCGTCATCCTTGCTCAATTCAGGTGTCATGCTATTCGGCTCCTTTCTGTCGAAGACTGTTGATTCCGAAACCAATCGGCGCCAGGGCGGGTCGGTCGACAGCTCCGGAATCCGCCATCTGAAGTAGCAAGGTTTCGTTGGACTGCTTGAAACTGGGTCGCTGAAAAACCAGGACGCCATCGGCGCGCTCTCCAGGCCCGATCCGCCGCTGGCTCATGCGGAACTCTTCTACCGGCAACTGCTCGGAGTTCGACCATACGGAGTGCCGCACGATCGCGCCCTTCTTCACCTTTCCCCCGAGTTGCACCTGAGGTGGCATCAACTCTACCACGTGGGTTTGGACGTTAACCACGGAGAACAGCACGACCACTTCTCTGCCTTGGTCGATGACTTCGCTAACTCCGGCCTTCAGAATCTGTTTGCCCGGAGGTGCGACTCCAGGTTTTTCTCCATACAGGACCGGCAGCGGGGCTCGCCGCTGTCGCTCCAACAGATCGTCGAGCGCCGACGCTGCATCGGCAGCCTTGGCAACCGGCTGAGCGGTATCAGCCGCAGCCGAATTCGATGCGGAGTCGACGGTAGTCGAGTGGAACGAGACGGGTTGAAACGGTGAGCGGTCGGAATCGATCGAGCTCCTCGTTTTGAGCCGACCTGCTGCCAAGGGGGCAGTCGGCGGCTCTTTTTTCATATCAGACGTCGGCAATACCGCGGTTTGAGCGACGGACACCGACGGCGCGCTTTGCTCGATTATGAATCTGGCTGCCGGGCGATATCGCATCATGAAATCGACGTTCGGTTGGGTGCCGGCCGGTTGGCCGCGGCTGATCAGCAGCAGGTTGGCGTGGTATCCTCGCGTTGTCGAGATCAGCAGATTCGTTTGCGCGGCCTTTTCGGTTATGGGCTTCACGAAAACGATCTGCGGCTCCCGTTCGGAGTGCTCCGCTGTGAACGAATTGGGATCACCGAGCACGACCGAGTTCACCGCATCCGGCATTCGAATAGCCGTGGCAAACCGCGGCGCCAGATACACGACCGTGACTTGTCCCTCCTGAACGGCGCGGCCCGCCACTTGCGGCCGAACCTCAGGCACCTGGGCGCTAGAAAGCAGGCACATGCAAACCACGCCTGCCAACATTTTCAGACTCTTCATGCGTTTTCTACTCCTTTGGTTGGGTACGGGGCAGTGGTCTCGCGACCATCTGCCGGTTTCGATAAAGGCGTTGGACCCGGGAAACGTATCGGTAAACGGCCGGGTCCGCGTATGCTAGCCCACGCTTCTTGATTGGCTTCTCGCCCGCATAGTAGGCGGCTGCGACAAGTCGCAGCTCTCCTTCAAACAGGCGAATCAAGTACGCGAGGTAAGCCACTCCACCGCGAATGTTCTCCTCAATCCGGAAGCGATTGGTGACGTCGAAGCTGGCCGCCGTTGGCGGCATCAGCTGCATAAGGCCGGCCGCACCCTTCGTTGAAACGGCGTTCGGCTGCCAAGCCGATTCGACGTCGATAATGGCCTGCACGAATTCCAATGGCACGCCGCAGACGACGGCGTAGTGGCTGGCCCAACACGTCTCGACTTCGAGTAACGGAGTCGATGGTGTCGCCCCGCATTGGGCATGAGCGCCCCCCGCGCCAAGGCATACGACTGAGAATAGCCGGGCAAGCTTCACGTGGCGACTCCCACCACGTCTGGCAGGTTCATCCGTGCCGCGTGCGATTTCGCGTTGAGGATGAGCGACGCGAACCCATCCTGCAGCGTCAGTCGTTTCCGGTCTTCCTTTGTCTTCGCGAGGAAGGGCAACAGGAAGTCCCGCATGCTCGCATCGAGTTCGTCGATGCCCATGATGTGAAGCACTTGCTCGAGCTCCAGGATTTCCGCGATGGATGGAGGCTTCTCCATTCGGTAAGCCCGGAGTGCATACGACAAGCCGGCGATCTGGCGCTGAAGCGTGGCGCTCTCGGTTCTGCTCCTCGTCTTCAGAATCTCCGCCTCGCGCTCCACGCTCGGAAATTCCGCTCTGAAGTACGCACACCGGCGGCGCAGCGGATCACCAATCCGCCGGACCTCGTTCGACGTAAGAATCACGAACGGGATCGTCTTGTGTGGCACGGTCCCCAGGCGCGGAATGGATAGTTGCCAATCCGAGAGCACTTCGAGGAGCATAGATTCGAACTCCTCATCTACCTTGTCCACCTCGTCAATCAGCAGGACGCAAGGCTTCGGCGTGTGCTGAAGCCCGCGCATGAGCGGGCCTTGAACGAAGAAATCCATCGTGTGCAGGCGCCCTCGAATCGACTCCCAGTCCGTGCCGAGCTTGTCGGATTGTGTTTCCAGGAAGAGGTTCTGAAGGGCGGTGTCGAACTTACCGATGGCCTTCTCTTCATCGATCCCCGGATAGCATTGAAGACGTTCCAATGTCGTGTCGAGTGCGAACGCGAGAGCCTTCGCCAACTCCGTCTTCCCGCAACCCGGCGGGCCCTCAATCAAGACCGGCTTTTGCAACTCGCCCGCAACATATACCTGGGAAATCGTGACCTCATCAACGATGTACTTGGCTTGCTCAAATTTCTGGCGGAGATCATCAATTGACGGAAACACGTTGGCTTGCATCCTCAGTCAGGATTCTAGGGGAGGACGCGATTTCCGCCGAAAAACCCCCTGGGCGAGGCCGAATACCATGCTTTGGAATTCCGAGAAGCTTTGCCCGCGCTCCCGTGTGGAGTCTCTGTCTGCCGCTCACGCTCGAAGGAAAATATTCTCGGAATTTGCTCGCCTCGAATCACAGACGTAAATGGGCGAACTCCGGCAGGACTGCGAACGGCGCCACCGTTTTCGGCAGGCTCTCGCCCAAGTGTATGATCCGCTCGGATGCTCCATTGCCGAGAAATTCCGCCGCTTGCGCTAGGTAGTTCACCCGCGCCGGGTTGAGGCCCATCAGCTGGGCGCAGGTGAAATCTGCGGCGACGGGATCATCAGCCATGATGATCCGCCCGAGATTGCGCGGAGAACCATGCAGTGGCCCGTTGCCCTCCATGGCAACAATTCCGTCGGCGATGACGAAGTGAGCGGGAACGGCGGCGTTAATGTCGAGGATACTTCGATCGATGCCTCTCCAGTGAAGCGGATTCTTCGGCCATCCGTAAGCGACGCCCGGCACGATGCCGAACAGATTCTTCATACTCAACGTGACGCCGGCCCAATGGTGTGTTTTGACCTTTGGCATCGAGACCAGGAGGTCGCCAGCCAGGACCGTGCGTGGAAGCCACAGGAATTCGAGGCCGGTGAATCCCGTTTGGAGTGGCACCTTCACAACCTCATCGCGGTTCAAATCCACGAACCGAATTCGCCTTCCCTGAAGCTCCCTGTCCAATCCGGTCTCCGCGAGAACCAGCATCGTATCCCGCTGGTGCCCCGGACCGTCGCCGACCAGTACTGTTCTCGCTCCCAAGCTGAGAAATGCAGTCGCTGCCGCTCCGACCAGCCGCGGGTTCGTATTCACCTCGCTACCTGGGATGGACTCGACAAGATTCGGCTTTAACAGAACCGTTTTCCCGCGTAGGTCGAGACTAAACAACCTGAGGCCGTCCACAAGCGTTTGGTCCAGCCGCTCGCAGTAGGACGCCTGGTGAATGATCGCTACTCGCGATCTCGCCTGGCGGCGGTCTTGAAGGGAGCCGGTCGTGAGCATCCGTCGTACCGCCAACGCCCCAGTCCCGACGATAGCGGCGGCCCCAAAGACCCTACGGTTCATCGTGGCGCTCACCCTTCGACCTCAAACGGATTGCTAATCGGATCCAAGCCCAGCGCCAGGGCGGCCAGTGCGATTGTGGATGTATCCTCGATTGTTCGCGGGTTCTCGACGAGCGTCGCGAGGCGATCGCGTGCCGAATTGATGGCCGGCGAGACGTCGATTCCGACATCTTTGTACACGTCGGCCGCGAGAACCATCCACGCCAAACTGTAAGCTGATGGGCATTCAGCATTCCGCAAAAGCCATCTCAGAGAGTTGCGCACAATCGGCAGATGGTAGAGCGGTCGGAGTGCCAGAAGCGCCAGCGCTGTGGTGTCAATATGAGGACGTAGCGGCACGCCATACACCACGGCGTTGCCCGCGTTCCACCCGCCTCCCGGGCACGCTCGATCGATGAGCATCTCCGTCCCCAGGCGGAGCCTCCGCTCAAGTTCGCCGCCACGGACCAGTCCGCGTTTCTTTGCTCGTTCCAAGGCAATCAGAGCCATCGCTGTCGGCGCGACCCAGCTCACCGTTTCAGGAACCCAGGGCCAACCATACTTCCGCGGGTCGAACTGAACGTGCTGATCGAGAAATCGGAACTTCAAACTGACCAGCCACGACGCTTCCATTGGGCGCGAACGGATCAGAGCCTCAACCGAATCGGCATATGTCGCCGGCTCCGCCCCGAGAATTGACAGCGTGTTGACCGCCAGAGCGGTCGCCCAAATATTCGCGCCCATCTCGTCGCCGACTGCGGACCAAAGCCCCTCCGCTCTCTGACGCGCGATCAACGGCGAGGCGCCCTCGTGCGTCGTAGTCGCCCCGGGGTGCAGCGCGAGCAGCGCCAATGCCGTCGGTTCGGTGCCGAATCGCGTGCTCCGATGGCTCCACCCGTATCCGCTCGGTAGCCGTCGCCGAAGAGTCTCCTCCTGGAGCCGGCATCGGGCCAGCCTCTGGATCTCGATATTCGCGAACGAACGCGTCATCTTCAGAAATCCTCGTACACCGGAATGTCTATTTCGTTTTTAGCCCCTAACCGCTGCCACACCAAAACATGGACCGAGGAATCTGGGCAACTCTCTTCTTCGTCAAAATCTCCAGACAGCTGCCTGTTTTCGGAGTCGGAGTTTTGCCGAATTGCTAATGCGACCGTAATATTGTTCTGGAGCCGGGACGGAGTCCACTATGAGTTCGGGAATCATGCATCAGATTGTCGAGGCACTTGAAGCTGAGGTGCAGACACGACCATCACCGATCGAGTTTGAGATGGCCTATCAGGCTCGAGTCGCGATTGATCGCATCAAATGTGCAATCAAGCACACCGAACAGTTCGGCAGACCGTGCGACACCATGCGCGAGGTGGGTATGCAGTTGCTCGACGCGCTCGAACGCCTTGAATCATTGGATCGCCGGTTCCAGGCACGCTCTCGTTTGTCGAACCCGCACAGGAATGGGAATAGCAGGCCAGCAGTCGCATCTGCTACTTGAAGTTTGGTCCGTAACATTCGGGTATTCGCTCACCACTCGGCCTCCATAGACTGGGTTTCCTTCCCCCAAATCCACGGATCTAATCGGAGCGATTCGGTCGCTCTCGTCCACATGTAGGCCGTTCGTGCGCGTCTACTTTGCCCGGCTGGTAATCCTCTCAAGCCCGTCCCCCGACTTTTGGCGGGACGCCAGAGGATGCCTTACAAATAGGCATGAGTCCAAAGCACCTCCCCCAAAACAACGCCCCGCGAGGGGGCGCCCTCGGAGTAGTGCCTCTCGAAGAGCTTCCCCTCAAGGTCCGCGAAGCCGCTGTGTACTTGGGCGTCAGCGTCCAAACAGTGTATCTTTGGGTAGAGCGAAAGCAGATTCCCCATCTCCGCGTGATGGGCCGAAACATCCGATTTCTCAAGTCGGATTTGGAGCCCTTCCGCGCAACATTCAAGCAGGAGGTGGGAATTGGCAAGACCGAGTAAACACGATGGCTCCATATACCCGCGTAAAGATGGCAAGGTCCTATGGATGGTCTATCGGGACCGGAGCGGAAAGCGCATCCGGGAATCTACGTTCACGGAAGACTGGCAAGAGGCTCAACGGAAATTGCGCGAGCGCCTTCAAGCCAGGGACGATAAGATCCTCGACATCGTCCGGAAAGGAGAGCAACTACAGTTCTCGGATTGGGCGGACTTTTTCCTGGAGAACTACTCCAAGCCGCCAATCCGCGCTGAAAAGACCCACGAAGCGAACGGACGCGCGGCTCTGCACCTCAAAGAAGTGTTCGGTCAAAGGTCGGTCGGTGACATCACAGCGGACGACATTGAGCAATATCTCCGACGGCGGCTTCAGACGCGAGTTCAGGTCAAGACCGCTGCCGGTGTCATCGAAAAGGATCGGCTTAAGCCGGCAACGGTCCATCAGGAACTGCGGGTTCTTCGTCGTATGATGAACGTCGCAGTTCGGAAGAAACTGCTCCCCGCGAACCCCTGTGCGGGCGTGGAGTTTCCCGTCAAGGTGAAGGGGCTGTTTCGGCCGCACTACGTGGCGTGGTCGGAGCAACAGCGGATCGAGTTCCAGGCCCCTGAGTACTTGCGGAATATCATCCGGATCATAACGGAAGCCGGACTCCGGGTGTACAAGGAACTGATGCCGATGAAGAAGGAGCAGGTCGATCTGGAGAACGCGGTCGTCTGGATTCCTGATTCCAAAACGCCGAACGGGATTGCTGAGGTTCCTCTCACGGATCTGGCCCTTGAGGCGTTTCGCAACCAGATTCGAATCGCCGGGCCGGGAGTTTGGCTGTTCCCGAGCGATGAGAACCCGACGGGTCATCAGAAGACGCTCAAGACGGTTTGGCACGCAACCTTGCGCCGGGCCAAGGTGCCATACTTTCGGATCTACGACCTGCGGTCTACATATGCGACTCGCCTCAGCGCGGGCGGCGTAGCGGACGAATGGGTGACGCAACTGCTCCGACAGGGAGATGCTAAGGTGTTTAAGAAGTACTCGCAAATGAAACTGCAGATGAAACGGGAGGCGCTCCAGAAGCTGAACCGGAAGGCTAACGAGGACCGACCGGGTTTTGTCACGGAGAAGATCAACTGATGGGGTTTTGTCACGGTTTTGCCACGGTCGGGCCGGTTTTGAGCCGATTTGGGCGGGCCGTGTGGTATCGGAATTTTTGGAAGTGGTTTAAAATCAAAGAAGCTTCAAATGTCGGGGCGTAGCGCAGCCTGGTAGCGCACCTGCCTTGGGCGCAGGGGGTCGGGCGTTCAAATCGCCCCGCCCCGACCAATTGAGATTAAGATATGGCCTAGTAAGGCGCCGCCTCGATCTTTGCAAGGTCGCCGAAATACCTTTCTTCGCTGGTCTCAGCATCCACGAGAGCGCCCAGGTCCTCAAGAATTCGAATCCAGCAGAATAGTCGACAACTACGCGTATGCTACGCCGCACCAATGGGCCGGGTCTCAGCAGTCCATCCCCCGGCTTCCACCAAGACGTTTCCAGTTTCATAGTCTTGGCCCAATACTGGTGGATCTTGATCGTCAGTGGGCAGACGGCAGCGCAACATAGAAAGTGGAGCCGGCTTCCGGTTTCGACTCGACCCAGATCCGGCCGTCATGCCACTCAACTACTTTCTTGCACAATGCCAGTCCCAAGCCGGACCCGGACTGTTCGTTCCCGTGCAAGCGGCGGAACACACGGAAAAGCTGACTGTGGAAAATCGGGTCAATCCCGCAACCGTTATCGTGTACCGACAGCACCCAGTCGGAATCCACGCGCATGGACGAAACATGAACACGGGGAGAAGCCGCGTCGCCGTACGCGATCGCATTCCGGATCAGGTGGTGCAGGACCTTGGCCAACACATCGAAATCTCCCAGCACCGCAGGCAGGGGGTCATGGGTAATGATGGCGCGCCGTTCACTGATTTGCGGGGCCGCCCGCAGAAGAACGTGACGAAGGACCGCGTCCATGTCGACAGGGGAGAACTGGCGATCGCCAGTGCCGGTGGCGCAGTAGTCCACCACGTCCGAAAGCAGCAACTGCATTCGAGACGCGCCGTTCTGAATCCGATCGAGGAAATCCCGGGATTCGGCGTCCAGGCGGTCCGCGTTCGCCTCAGTCAGGAGTTGACTGAATGAGGCTATGTTGCGGAGGGGTTCGCGCAGGTCGTGAGCCGCGATCGAGACGAACTCTTCAAATTCCGAGTTAGCCCGATCCAATTTACGCTGCAATTCGACGCACCGACGCGTCTCATCATCGAGCGCCCGGCGTAATGCCTCGATTTCGCCGGCAATAACGTCGTCAGTCTTGTCCATATTCAGTCCGAATTCGCTGCCCGGGTCAGCCGCCGGGCGGAGGGGATCGTAAAGTGGAACTTCGCGCCGCGGCCGGTTTCCGATTCAATCCAGATTCTGCCTCCCTGGCGCTCCACCAGCTTCTTACACAATGCGAGACCAATGCCCGTGCCGGGGATTTCACTTCCATGCAGCCGCTTAAACATACCGAACACGCGACTGCTGTCGCGCGGATCGATGCCGATTCCATTGTCCCGAACGGTGAGTTCCCAGCCGTGGAGATCTCTCTCCGCCGAGACGTGAATTCTGGGAGCCTCCTCGCTCCGGTATTTGATGGAATTGGAAATCAGGTTCTGAAACAGTTGCGTGAGCAGAACTTCTTCGGCCACCACCGTGGGTAGCGGATCATGAGTGATGACGGCGCCGCTTTCCGCGATAGCTGCCTGCAGGTTCAGCAGGGACTTAGCGAGAACCGCGTTGCAATCCAGCGAAGCGAAGGTGTCCTGCTGGCGTTCGGTAACTTCCCAGTAACCCAGCAACGCTTTCAGCAGAGCCTCAATCCTTAACGCTCCTTCTACTGAATATGCGATGTATTGGTCGGCTCCCTCGTCCAGCTTGCCCGAATACTCCTCACCCAGGAGTTCGGTGAAATTCACCACCATCCGAAGGGGCTCCTGCAGGTCATGGGTGAGAGCGTAGGCAAAGTGCTGCAGTTCGGCATTGGTGGCGCGAAGCGCTTCTTCAGCCAGCTTGCGATCGGTGGCATCCTCAATTGCCAGGAGGATGGTTCGCGATTGCGCATTCGGATTGAAGATCTCGCTGGCATTCAGCAGCATGATTTTCCGGCCGACGTGCTCGAATTCGTGGGTCACTTCAAAATCCCGGAACGTGGCATGCGCCGGCAGAATGCCCTCCAGCAATTCGCGCAGCCTGGGAATGTTCCACTGTCCATTCCCCAGGTCGTAAATCAGGCGGCCTTCCGTCTCCACCGGCGCTGCTTTGAAAACTTCGTAGAACGCCTTGTTGGCCTTCACCACGTGGAGGCCCTGGCTGAGGATGACGAGAGGCTCGCGGACCGTTTCGACAATCGCTTCGGCAAAATCGAGCCCCCGCTTGGCGGCGTCCACATCGATCAGCATCAGGACGGCGCCGTCGGTTTTCCCGTCCGGCCCTAAAGATGGGAGGATGCGCAGCGAATACCAACGGCCGTGCGAATCTCGGACGTCCCGCGGTTTCCGGTTGCCGGACTCCATCGCATCGAGGAGCAACCGACGCAGGTCCGGCAATTCCATCTGCGGCTGCAGATCGGTGATCGACCGTCCCACGTCGGAGGCGATCAGGCTCAACATCGGTTCAATCGCCCGGGTAAAGCGGCGAATGCGGAGGTCGCGCCCCACCATAACTAAAGGGATGCTGATGCTTTCCAAAAGATTGGTCAAGTCGCGATTGACTTTGCTGAATTCGATGTTATTGGTCTTCAACTCGTCATTGAGCGTATTCAGCTCTTCATTGGCGGATTCCAGCTCTTCCTGCGCGGTTTCCAACTCCTCATTAGAGGCCTGAGCTTCCTCGTTTGCAGCTTGCACCTCTTCCAGGGTGGCAGCATTGCCTTCGACGATCGATTGCAGATACTCCTTCGTGGCAACCAGTTCGTCGCGCAGCCGGGAGGTTTCCCCGCTGGCCTTGGCCGCCCGCGGGCGCTTCGCGGCTCTCCCGGCGCCCCGTTCGATGTCCTCGAAGAGAATCAGAAAACAGCGCTCCTGGCCTGCCTGGAGTCCTCCGCACGGAATCACTTTAATTGCGACATCCCGCAGCCGGCCGCCGTCTTCGAGCCGGAAACCGCTTTCGGTTGCGATGGCATTGGTTTCCCTGGCAGCCCGGATAGCCTTGCGGAGCCCAGCCAGCAGTCCTTCCCGCGCCAGGCTCAACAGATTGTACGTGGGTTCACCCGGCGAAAACTCCAGATAGAGAGACGTGCGGCCGCGGATCTGAATGATATTCATCTGGCTATCGATGAGCACCCCGGGCTGATTGTGTTCGGCCATCATCAGACGGTCTGCTTCACGCTGCACGTGCAGCCCGCTTCGGTCCTCCACAGTTGCCGCGAGGAATCCAGTGAGGCCTTTGACCGGGCGACTGCCGCTGACGGGGAGAGCCGTTGCCGCGGCCCCTGCGACGGTGCGGTAGATCCTGTTGGTCTTTTCGAGATGATGAAATGAATTGGATTGGCTACCGGCACTTTCCGAAGGGCCGAGCATGAGGAATCCCGTGGGCTTGAGTGCGTAGTGAAGGATGGAAAGCACCTTGCGCTGTAGTTCGGTCCCCAGGTAGATCATCACGTTGGAGCAACTGATGAGATCCAGCCGGGAGAACGGCGGGTCTTGCGCCACATCGTGCCTGGCGAAAACGCATTGGTCGCGGATGCTCTTCGCGATCTGATAACCGCGCTCCGATTTCGTAAAAAACTTTGCCAGCCTCTGCGGTGACATATTGGCCAGGGCAGACGCCGGGTATATGCCGGAGCGCGCCCTTTCAATGGCTGGACCGCAGATGTCGGTCGCAAATATCTCCCGAGGCAGGTTGACTCCAGCGGCTTCCAGGGATTCCGTCAGGCAGATCGCGATCGAGTAGGCTTCTTCTCCCGTGGAGCAGCCGGCCACCCAAATGCGCATGGGATCATCCGCCAGCCTGGCTGCAATCAGTTCGGGCAACACAATCGTGCGGAGTTCCTCGAAAACAGCCGGATCCCGGAAGAACGCCGTGACGGTGATGAAGAAGCTCTCGCACAGCGCGTGGGCTTCCTCCCGGTTCCTCTCCAGTTCGCCGCAGTAGTTCTCCACGCGGTCGAAACCGCGCAGGCCCATGCGCCGCTTGATCCGCCGCAAGAGGGTGCCATGCTTGTAATGGGTGAAGTCCAGCCCAGTAGCAGCCCGCACCAGCCGAAGCACCCGGGCCAGTTCCGGATTGGCCGGCGGCTCAGCCGGCTCCGCATCGACGGCCAATCGAAAATCGCCCGCCATGGCGGCCAGTTTCCGCGCGATACCGGTTACAGGCAACACAAAGTCCACCGCGCCGGCAGCGATAGCATTTGCCGGCATCTCCCGAAACTTCGCGCTACGGATTTCCTGCGCGAACGTGATACCTCCTGCTGCTTTGAGGGCGCGGAGCCCCTGGGTTCCGTCGGATGCGTTCCCCGACAGAATCACGCCCGCGGCATGGATACCCCGGTCCGCCGCCAATGCGCGCAGAAAAACATCGATCGGCATGTTCGGGCCTTGGCTGGCTCGAGGCTGAGGATGCAGGACGCCCCCGAGAATCCCTAAATTGCGGCGGGGCGGAATTACGTAGATGTGGTTGGCCTGCACGCGGGTTTCAATCTTCACTTCGGAAACCGGCATAAGGGTGGCCTTGGCGAGCAGTTCGGTGAGATGGCTTTCGTGTCTGGGGTCGAGGTGCTGAATCAGCACGAAAGTCATGCCGGTATCGGCCGGAAGATGGTGGAGCAGCTCGGTAAACGAGTCCAACCCGCCCGCGGAGGCTCCTACGCAAACGATAAACGGAATCGCATCTTCGAGGGGCTGGTCCGGTATGTTTTCAGGTGCGGCCGCTTGTATGTCAGCAGCTATGCGAGGAACTGCCGCACCTTTAGGACGGCGGTTGCCGGTCTTCTTTGCCAAAAAGCACCATCACTTTCCCGCCAATAGTCACACCGGCGTCAACAGGGCGAGAAACACCGCCTGCTTAGCGGGTGGAGCGCCTGTCAAGCCCGGCGCCCCTAAATCATCAGGCCACCAGTCGATCTCCGATGGTCTTGCCGATTTCCATAAACTGCTCCAGACCGGCGGGTTTGGTAATGAATTCCGAAACGCCCAAGTCTTTGAAAAGCGCAGCGTCCCGCGCTGACCGGGAAGAACTCCACACGTATACGGGAATGCCGGAGAGGTGGGGGGCGTTGCGGATCTCCAACAGAATATCCTTGCCGGTATATTTGGAGAGGTTCAAGTCCACCAGGATGAGGTCTGGGATCGCCGCATCCCGGTAGGCGCCCTGCTTTCGGATAAAGGCAAACGCTTCCGCGCCGTTCAACAGATGGACTAGCTCAAAGCGAATGTTTTGCTTCCGGAGGGCTCGATCCAGCAGGAAAACATCGGATCGATTGTCTTCAATGACGAGGATCCGGGAAGGGGGGGCCGTTACGACTTGCAATTGTACTCCTCGTCTGCTGACCATGAGCGGTCACTCCTTAATCATTTCACAGTTGACCGCGGGCTGTGGTCGCCACGACTACTCAGCAGGCCGATGGCCATAAGGGAAATTCCGCCGCGGTTGGATCAGCGTTTGCGCGCGGCCATCCCGGGGCAGGGAACCATCGAAAGAACCACACTTACCAGTACAAGGAGTCCCAGGATCACGGTTGTGGCGATCATTGGATGCTCGATTCGCGCGCCCAGACTAATGTGTCTGGCTGCAAGACCGCTGGCCGCGTCCCGTCCGGCGAGGGCCCTTCCCAGCACACCTGATGGCGGCGTCCACACCTACGGCACTCGTATTGGCCGTGGGATGGCCACATAGGTTCCGCGTGCATCGCTTTGCACCAGAGTTTCGCGATTCGAGTCGGTATCTGTTTCATCGATCTATGTTCCTTGGCCCGTGCGGGTCATGCCTAGAGACTGCTTACCGTATCCGTGCCGTGCTCCTGTTCCCGCAACGTCCGGGACCAGTCGTCGGCCTGTATTTCGGCCTCGGCCCTGGCCAATCCATAGCGCTCCTGAATGCGGCCGACCAGTTGGTCCTTCTTGCCTCCGATGGTTTCCCAGTCGTTGTCGGTGAGTTTGCCCCAACGCTCGCGGGCAGATCCGGTGAACTGCTTCCACTTACCTTCTACCTGATCCCAATTCATCTTTTCTCCTAGGCCGAATGATGTGCGGCTGACTTCCTAAGGGCACGTTTACAGCCGTTTGCGATGGTCCGCCTGGCAAGGCTAAATGTGCACTTCGAAGGCAAATTCTGCATCTCTCCAGAGCTGCTGGAGAGCTGTTCTGCACTTGGAGGGAGAGCGCCGCGTGGCCATGATCGTGCACACATCAACGGCGGCAATTCAAGGAGAAACAAATAATGTCGAGGAATATGTCGGTAATCGGCATCTATCCGGATCGCACAACCGTTTCGGATGCGCTCAACGTCCTGCACAAAGCCGGGTATCGGCAGACGGACATTTCGGTCATGTCGTCGGATAACCAAGGCTCGAAGGATTTCGCGCACGTGAAGCGAACGAAAGCATTGGAGGGCGCCGCTGCGGGAACGGCTGCCGGCGCCGTGCTGGGCGCGGCACTGGGCTGGTTTGTAGCGGCGCAACACTTGACGATCGCCGCGCTGTCGCCGCTGGTGGCGGCAGGACCGCTGCTGGCAGCGATCGCAGGCGCCGGCGCGGGCGGGTCCATCGGTTGGATCACGGGGCTGCTGGCCGGCATGCGTTGGACCGAGTACGTCGCCAGGAGGTATGCGGGCAGAGTCCGCAGTGGCGGCATTCTCCTCTCCGTTCACTGCGACAGCCCGGAGTGGAGCCAGCGGGCGAAGAAGACGTTGCAGGACACGGGCGCACGGAATATCTCCGCTGCCTCCGAAGCCGCCGCCGATTACGCGACTTCCGACAAGCCCACCGAGAGGGCGCCGGTGACCGTGATCGCGCCGGAACTGGTCGCCATGCCCGTGCCGCTACCGGTGGAACGGGTGGTTCTCGAGACCAAAGAAATCAAGTAAGACGGGCGCATGCCTGGAGGACTCCCACCGGCTGCGTTCCACAATCGCGGAGGGTGAGGTCATCGGCTTGCGGCATCCCCTTCGTGATTCTTCAATCGATTTCAAGTCCGCTCCTCGAGTGAATGACTTCCGGCGGGGGCCTCTTGCCGGATGAGATCCATTGCTGTTTGGCTCCGAACATCTGCTCCTATTCGTCGTGCGCGTCCGTGAGGCCGTCGGAATAGACTACCAGAATATTGGCCGCGGGCCGAAGCGTTGGGATTCGTAAGAAGCGGAATCGAACATCCCAGGGACGAATTGCGCGGAAAGCGATTTTCGCAGATGAGCTGGTTCATTCGCGACGGACCTCGGTGATCGCGTCCGACGGTATTCTCGCCGCCGGCCGGCTGCTGGTGTTGCACTATCGTCAAGATGGGCGCTTCGCCGGTACCTGCCGCCGCCACGATCGTTCCCGCTCCATTGCGTATGTTTTGCCTCTCGAACTCCGATTTACCGTGCGGGTTCACGCTGCACGCAAGCCGGGCTCAGCGCAGATTCTGCACCTTGCACTTCGGTAATTGCCGACGCCCGGCCCGCAGGCGGAGCAATCCGAGTCCTGAACCGCTGACAGGCATAAGGGCACTCGATTGCTTATAGGGTTCTCAGGAGAAATAAAGAGTGCCCCTGATAAATATCGTGATTGCTCTGATTGTGGTCGGTGTCGCCTTGTGGTTGATCAATAACTTCATCCCGATGGCCTCCAGCATCAAAACAATCCTGAACATTGTAGTAGTGGTGGCGGTTTGCATTTGGGTGTTGCAGGCGGTCGGACTGTGGGGACGCGTTACCAGTTTTAAGTTCTGAAGCCGGCGCCGGATTCTTAAGCCCTTGAAAGGACCGACTGCTAGAATGGGAGCCGATGGCCAGGGTACCCGCGATTTCGGGCCGCATCCTTATCGTTGACGACGATGAGCAGCAGCGTAACGCCTTGGCCGCGATGCTTCCGGAACGTGAATTCGAGACGCAACTGGCGGCCGATGGGCAGGAAGCACTCGACCGCCTGGCAGCTTTCAATGCGGATGTCATTGTTGCCGACTTGATCATGCCCCGCATGGATGGATTCGAACTGCTGCGCCGTTTGAAGGACCGGGGAGATTTGACACCCGCGATCGCCCTGACCGGCTTCGGCAGCATGGAGAAGGCGCTTTCCGCTGTCCACGATCTGAAGGCATTCTGGTTCCTGGAAAAGCCGGTGGAGGCGCGCGCCTTCAAGACTCTTCTGCAACGCGCGATCGACTACAAACGAAGCCTGCAGAAAAGCGAAGAGCTGAAGCGTGAATTGAGTGTTCGCGGTGTGCTGGGAAACCTGGTCGGCAAGTCTCCGGCGATGCAGCGGATTTTCTCGCTGATCCGGCAGGTGGCCCCTACCTCTGCGCCGGTGTTGATCTGCGGTGAGAGTGGCACCGGCAAGGAATTGGTAGCGCGCGAAATCCACAATTCCAGTTCGCGCGCGAACGGCCCCTTCGTCGCGATCAATACCGCGGCGTTGCCGGAGACTCTGGTGGAGAGCGAGTTGTTCGGCCACGAAAGAGGGGCATTCACAGGGGCGATGGAACGTTCGGCCGGGTGCTTTGAGCAGGCTAACGGCGGCACCATATTTCTCGACGAAATTGGCGAAATGCCGCAGTCTACGCAGCCCAAACTGCTCCGGGTCCTGGAGGATCTGCGTGTACGTCGCCTCGGCGGTAAGCACGAGATTGCCGTAGATGCACGGGTGCTTGCGGCCACCAGCCAGGATCTCGGCACGCATTTGCGCGAAGAACTGTTCTATCGTTTGAGCGTGTTTCAGATCGTGGTTCCGCCGTTGCGCGAGCATAAAGAGGATATTCCGCCGATTGCGGAGGCCATCCTGGAGAATTTGAACCGGAAACATGGCACGCGGGTTACGGGCCTTGATCCCGCGGCGCTGGCGCTGCTCGATCGATATGATTGGCCAGGGAATGTGCGGGAATTGAGAAATGTGCTCGAGCGGGCCACCATCATGACAGGTAAAGGTTCAATCGGCCTGAACGACCTTCCTTCTCCGGCTCTGGGTGCCAGCCCTGGCCCGTATACCCGGCCAACGGCAGTTCAGGACGGCCCCCGGATGCCGCAACCGGGGCAGCCCCTCATGAACATCGAAGAGGCGTACATCAAACTCACGCTCGAGCATGTACGCGGCAATCGTAAACTGGCTGCCGAGATGTTGGGGATCAGCTTGCGAACGCTGCAGAACCGGATAGCCGCGCTGCGCGAAGAGGCGCAGTCGACAACTCCCGACCAGTGAGCATTCCGGCTCTGGTTCTTCGACCCGAGGTTTCGTGCGATTCTCGGCAACCGCTTCGTTACCGTCACGGCTCCTGATCCCAGCGCCGACCGCTAGGGAGGCGTTGGCAATTGGAACGAAAGCAGGCGGTAAAGGACATGGCGCGCTGCATTACTCGCCGTCGCGACCGGCCGGCGGCCTGACTTGGGCTCGGTGAAGGCCGGGACTGGATGCTCCGCTGCGTAAAGACTCTGGACATAGTCTCGGATCTTATTGGAACCTTTTCCATCGCCTTTTCAGACAGGCCTCCTGGGAATGGATCAACGATAATGCTCCCCATTTAGGCGCCGGGGTCGCTTTCTACACGCTCCTCTCGCTGGCTCCGGTGATTGTTCTGGCTGTTGCGGCGGCGGCTCTTTTTTATGGGCAGGAGGCTGCACAAGGCCGCCTTGCCTGGGAAATCCAAGGCTTCGCCGGACACGAAGTGGCGCGGACGATTCAAGAGATCCTGAAAGGCGCTTATCAACCCAAAACAGGCGTAATTGCAACCCTGCTCGGTCTGTTGACGCTGATATTTGCCGCTTCGTCCATCTTTGTAGAACTGCGCGACGCGATGAACACGATCTGGCAAGTCGCGTATCCCACGGGACTAACCCACACCGCCACGATCATCCGGCTGATCCGGAGCCGGTTCTATTCCTTCATGACAGTGATGGGTATGGGCGTTCTGTTGCTGGTCTCTCTGGTGCTGAACGGATGGATCGCCGCGATGGGCATCCCGGTCCCCCGGGCCTTGACGCTGGTCGTATCTTACGTAGTAATCGCGGCGCTCTTCGCCGTGCTCTACAAGATCCTGCCGGACGTCCGATTGCGGTGGAGCGACGTTGCCCTGGGAGCCGCGATCACCTCATTGCTCTTTATTTTGGGCAGACAGCTCCTTGGATTGTATTTCGCCCATGCAGGCCTCGGTTCCACCTACACCGCTGCCGGCTCTCCGATTGTCGTGTTGATGTGGGTCTACTACTCGGCCCAGTTATTCCTGTGGGGTGCTGAATTCAGCAAGGTGTATACCCGGACCGTCGGGTCCTTTCCAGCACAGTGGGATCCGAAGCTTGGAATTCACGTGACTTGAAGTCGCGGC
>JADMIO011200072.1_pt1 | contig 122795 bp, 135 predicted proteins | sample 8958161 | NCBI WGS metagenome assembly JADMIO01 (sample SAMN16585339, study PRJNA669376) | soil metagenome | isolation source: Crop rotation soil | place: USA: Cullars Rotation, Alabama | collected 2011 | reverse complement strand
CGCGACTTCAAGTCACGTGAATTCCAAGCTTCGGATCCCACTGTGCTGGAAAGTATGGGAATTGGATATCTTGACAAAATGAATGAAAACATTAGAAATTTGGCTGTGGGGTTAGATTGCATCCAATAATCAAGGTGACTGGTCTATCCTACCATTACGATTCGATAGCCACTTTGGACAATATCTCATTTACTGTCGGTAAGGGAGACTTTCTCGGAATCATTGGTCCAAACGGGGCAGGTAAGACAACTTTATTCCAATGTATGTTAGGAATAATCCGCGATTATAAAGGTGAAATAAATCTCTTTGGCTTCGACATTAAACAAAACAAGAAAATACTTCAAAAGATAGGTTATGTTCCTCAAAAAAAGAACGTAGAACAAACATTTCCCGCAACTGTCAAGGAGGTTGTATCATTAGGTGTCATTGGAATGAGAAACAGTTCGGACTATATTGACAAGGCGATTGATTTTGTCGAATTAGGTGCCTATCGAGACAAGAGAATAGGAGAACTTTCAGAAGGCCAACAGCAGAGAGCTATAATCGCTAAAGCACTAGTGAAACAACCCGAGTTACTAATATTAGACGAACCTACCACAGGCATAGATTCCGTAACTCAGGAAAAATTCTTTAACCTTTTAACAAAATTGAATAAAGACAAGGGGATAACTATTGTTTGGTCATCGCACGACATGAATGCTGTTGAAAGATTGGCAAATAGGGTCGCTTGCATCGATCGGAAATTATTCTTTCATGGTCAATCAGAGGACTTTTTTGGAAATGAAGAAAGAATGAAATCTTATGTAGAATTTGCTATGCAATCACACATGAATCTTCACTTTGGTAACAAAAGTGATGGAAAGGATAAAATGGAAACGAAGTGACGATAAATGCTATTTGATATTATTCAATATGGTTTTATGCAAAGGGCACTTCTCTCAGCTGTAGCAATATCGATATTATGTTCAATCGTTGGCCTTTTCCTTGTACTTAAACGTCACTCTTTATTCGGTGATGCGCTTGCACATGTGGCGTTTGGAGGTATATCTCTCGGGCTTTTTACTGGCATCTATCCACTGTGGACTGCGTACATCGTAGCTATTTTATCTGCTATTGGAGTGAATAAACTAAGAGAATCAACTAAGATTCCTCCTGATTCATCTATTGCAGTGCTTTTAACGTCCGGTCTTGCAATTGGTGTCATTCTAATTAGCGTATCTGGGGGGTTTACCCTAGATTTATTTAGTTTTTTATTTGGTAATATTCTCCTAGTCAGTAATGAGGACGTAATCATGATTTTGATTACGGACGCCATAGTTGTTCCTATAATATACATACTCTACAAGAAATTAATACTTATAGTATTTGATGAGAATCAGGCAAAAGTTAGTGGATTAAACGTTACCTGGATTAATACTTTATTTATCGTTCTTGCGAGCATCACAATAATCGCATCAATAAGACTTGTCGGCGTCCTGCTGATTTCTTCACTAATTGTTATTCCAAACATAACCGCACTCTTACTTGGTAAGGGATTTAAGAAGACAATGTTTATCTCATGTGCAATTTCTGTTCTTTCTGTTATATTTGGGATTGTCGCATCATATTATGTAAACTTGGCACCCAGTGGCACAATAGTATTAACTATGGTATCGGTGTTCATAGTAACAATAATAGCAAAGAATATGCGATATGGACTCAAAAAGATTGTCGTTACCAAGTGAGCCTTTTTGTTAGGCTCGATTGTATTCATAATTTTAGTGTTCGAACTAAATCATGAACTACTTTTGGAGTTGAAATATGATGCTAGTAATTGAATATATACACTTAACATTGAATAAAATCCAATCGCTAGATTTCATCGAAATAGTAATCAAGATAAAACTAACATAGGTAGGCATATTAGATTTGATGAACAATTCGACATAGCAATTTATCAATTTCTGCGATATAATTCCACTACCGAAGTATTATAAAACGATCATTTTTCTAATAAAATTGACAAAAAAATATAGAGAACTGGATTGTAATATTTGTTCAACGTACACTTTGCCCATTTAAATATTTATGAAAACTAATAAATCAAAAACTATCAATTCTAAAACATATTGCTATATCTTCTAACATTCTTGACAAGTTTGAGTGAGAATCTTCAAAGGGTTGATAGTCGAATCAGCAAATACTTGAAGTCTCCTAACGCAAAACAGATTCATGATATTAGGACTTCAATAAGGCGGTTAGATACTGCTTTCCAAATATTGCCAAAGAGAAATAAAAGCGGATCGTCATTTTCCGAATATGTTCTAAAATGCAAGGACCTATTTGATGTTAATAGCGAAATTAGGGATTTAGATATTATCTGTGAAAAGCTACAAAAATATCCTCCAAGTGATCAAGGGAATGGCCTAATTGAAACCTTAAAGACAACGAGAAATGCAAAATTAGAGAACGCAAAGGCAATTGCACGTTCAATAAAAAAGATACATACGGGTAAAATCATCGACAAGATTGGCATAACAGAAAAGGAGCTGCAAAAAAGATATTGTAAAACGATATTACGATCAGTATCGATGATAGAATCCACGTTTCCGGTTGTTATTATCAGTGACGAGAATCTAAAAGAATTACATGATCTTAGGATATCTTGTAAAAAGTTAAGATACTTGTTAGAATTGCAAGAGGATGAAAAAAAGAGAATTTTGAAAACAAGAAAAGCACTTCAAAAACTTCAAGACATACTTGGAGCAATTCATGACTATGATTTTGCGATTAAATATCTTGTATCTTTAGGGCAACCATCACTTGAAATTCAAGAAATTATTGCAACTGAAAAGGAAGAGCGAGCTGCAAAATTCGAAGAATTCCTTAAGTTTTGCAAAAGGCGTTTAGGAGTATCGCCAGATTCATTTTTGATTGCATTAAGAAATTTGAACTAATTTGCATCTTGAACTGTAATTGTACGTACGGACTAAAGATAATTTAGCATTGGCAAACAAAGACTACTTTGGTATTTGTTTGGTTAATAATACAATTTCGTGTTTATCCCTGGCATATTGAGTCCAAGTTAACAATAGCTTATTTTTTGTTTCAAAAATATGGGGATTCATATAATCTGCTTTCAGTTGGCTATTCAGCCTTTCTTTCATACCATGCGAACTCAAAGCATTACCAGACCATAGGATGATTGAGGGATTTTTTGTGTAATCACTCCAGGTAACAAAGATCTTCCCATCGAGAGCCAGTAAGTTAGGCGAAACAGAGTTTCCAGAATTATTGCTTAAATTTCTCACGTAAGTGGTATTGCCTTTCCCATCGATCTTCATTAATATGACATCAAATGTTCTACTATGATTAATTGTATCCGACCATGTAAGATAGATATCATTTCCTTCCAATTGAAAATTCGCAAGACGAGAAATACCTGGAGTGTTGCTGATATTCAATGCACTATTGAACGAGGTGCCAAAATCTTTACTACTGGTAAGAAATATTTCTGAATTACCATTTGCAGACATAGTTTGCTCCCATATTACATATATCTGTCTTCCGTCAAGTGTGGCAACGATACGTGGGTTTATTGAACTTATTGCTTTATTTACCGTCGAATTGAAGAATGTATTGGAAGACGACACATTCATATTTCTATTGGCCGCAGTTTGGTTGAGGACATTCCTGAATGTTGAAGTATTTTCCGAAGTTATTATCACATTACTTATCTTTACCGGATCAGTGAATGTTACACCTTGATTCATACTTTTTGTAAATAAAATATTACATACAGGATCATCATGTTTGATGTCACATTCGGTCCAAACAACATAAATTATACTCCCATTTCCGTTTGTTATCATATGGGGATCAAGTGAATCATCAGGGTTGTTACTTAGATTGATTGTTTTATCAAAAGAATCACCAAAGTCAATACTCCTTTTGAAAAATATATCTTTATTTGTGGACGTAACATTTTCATTTGCTGCCCACACAACAAATACATCACTTCCTGCGGTTGATAAATCATGAAGGTGTACATTACCAGAATTACTACTTAAATTTTGCAAATTTGAAAATGTTTTACCGCCGTCTTTGCTACTGCGAAATAATAGTTCCCACTTATCAGACTGCTTGTCTTCCCATGTTATGTATACATTATTCTTACTGGACTTCAATTTAATAATGTTTGAAATACCTGGTGTATTGCTGACATTTATGATATTAGTAGGCAACATTGATTCGTTACTGATTTTGGAAAACATCACTTCACTATTGTTCAATCTGACATTGCTGATCCAGGAGGAGTAGATATCATCTCCCGACACGGATATCTCGGGATTTATGGAATCATAAGTTTTGTCGCCAAGTATGGATGTACCATTTTGAATCGCGAAGGTACTAGAACCAAATACCGTCACGACCCAGAAAAAGAGTATCATAATACCAAAAGAAATTAGCGCTTTCTCTAATAACGGGCCAATAAACAGTTGATTTAATGTTTGAATTTTCAATCATGCCTCTTTGAAGCGGAGTCACGGATTACTCTATGGGCCAGCATTTTCATGCGAATAGATGGTTAATGATTTCCCAGTGCTTTAAAACCTTTTCACTATAGTAAATCAGCCTTAGAAATTCAAACGTAAGTGTATGTATTTTGATATTGAAATTTGAAATTAACTGGAGACCATCCTATAGTCAATTGATAATTCTCATGCCAAATAACATAACTCTAGTGTAGAATGGGTCGGATCGTCGCGAGATCTTCATCGTTTTTTCCTCAGATTTGCGCAGCAACAAGATTCACCTCATCCCCTTTTTATATTTAGCCTCGATTGTTTTTAATGTTTCTAAATTTAATGCGGAAACATTCTTTCTCAATTTTTTGAGGGTACCTGATAAACTTAATACAATGACAGGTGGTTGAGTCATACTCAATGAAAATAAAAAATAATCGAGATATTTTAGTTTGCATCCAATGAGTAAAGTGTTTCCAAATTCAGAATCATAAAGCCTCAACATGGCAAGTTCACAATGAAGAACGCCGAAGAGTTCCTTAAATCGTTTGACGATTATTTCATGCAGCTGGAAGGGTTTGTATGAATGAGTTTCACTGTATGATATCGCGAAATATCTTCTCTTTTCTCTGTGTCTTAGCATTGTCGAGTCCATTTTACCTTATTTTTTGTTTCAAGCCATTTAGATAATTGTTCCCAGTAATTTGAAGGGGTTATACCCATGAATTTTAAAATTGATTCTATGGTTCTAGATGACACCATTTCGTAAATTGAGTATGCACCGCTAGACAATATGAACTGGCACTTGTTTGAGTTACATACTTCATATATAGCTCTCGCTTGTCTAATCCATCTGGCTATCATATGAGCCTCGAGTTTTCTTGCAGATGAAATTGAAAGTTCTATTCCAAGACCTCTTTTTGCTTTACGCTTAATTCCATCCTTACTTTGAAAAGGATCGATCGTAATTAAATCGGTCTTGGAATCTAATGTTTTAATATTGTCTGATACAATCAGGTATGGACAATAGTCCGCAGTTGAAAGTTTTCTATTCATCCTTAAAATAACTCCATCTCGGAGTGTCGAATCTGTTACATAGTTTGAATCAAAACCTACCAAATCCAGACCCATTATCTTTGCCATGGATAGCGCCTTGTCAAAGTTAGAAATATGTATCCCGAGATCTATTTTCTTGTAAATAGATTCATCACATGATCCTTAAATTTATTATTTTGGTTAAACCCTTTAATTGGTTTAAATCTTATTCTTATTGCATCCTGTTCTGAGAGAGATATTATTCCCCTACACACCGATTGCTTGTTCAATCTGATGTAGAAATTGTTTTTTTCATCGAAGGAATCGGAAAAAGAACCCAGAACATAGTTTTTCTCACCAATTTTTAGACTTGAAATTATTCTTTCTAATAAAGCACTTGATTCGTTGTGATCACATTCTGCAGTAATAATAGAAATTTCATTGCCCCAATGGCCCTCAGCTTTAGATATAAAAAATTTTTCGGTCGATATCAAAAATACATCATGCATCTTCATAAGAATTTTTTGGATATCCTCTGTCGCATGAGCTACCACTTTAATGCTTGTTGTAAGAGTCAATCTTGAAAGATTATTTCAAAATTAGTGAAGGATGATCCAGACCTAGGTTGAATCGGTTTTCTGTTCAGCTTCCACAGGTTGAGATTCTGGTTCGATTTCTTCACTCTCACTCTGAGTATCACCGCTTTCGTCTACACTTTCAGAAACTTCACTCTGAGTATCACCGCTTTCGTCTACACTTTCAGAAACTTCACTCTGAGTAGATGCTTGAACACTGGATTTATTTGAAGAAACGAGTTTTGTTTTCTTAATACCTATATGTCGCAACGATGCAATTTTTCTTCCTTTTTCCAGTAACTCACTATGAAATTCGCTGTTGTCATCAGTAACTTGCTTTATAAAGTTATTTAAATCCCACTGAGGTATTTTTTCGGACAATAATTCATGGATTACTCTTCTTAATTCATGCTTCTTTGATGAGTTGATCCTACGTTGACTAAACGTTACGACTTCAACCCTAAATTCATGACCATCATTTGTATTATAATTATGAATGTGAGTAATCATAGAACTCCCCCTTCTTACAAGACTTCTTAGGAATTCCTTTCCATATTCATGCCCCTTGAAAATTGTAGTGGCCACTCCTTCGTTCACCTTTTCAATCTCTACAAATACCTTGGTCTTGTGATCTGCTTGGTCTTGTTTCTTGATATCGTACAGCGTATTCTCAACTACGCGACCTACGGCCGTATTTGCATCTGTTATGGGCAGATAATTGATATGATGTCCTCCGAAATCTCCAAAAGAACTAGGCGAGTCTAAAATAAGCCATTGTTTGTCTCTCCATTTGTCTCTAACTCTCCCGCCCCTTCTTGCACCTTTAGCCATGAAAAAAACCGCCTACGACCAAAATATAAGTCATGCCATTTTTGATTAATTGAAAATAGGAAAGAAAAAAAAGTTTAATCTGACATTGGTTTCCCGTCAGATGAGTACTTTACCTTTTTATTTTCAGATGATGCAACTGGTGCGGCACGATGTCGATATCTTTTTCCTCTGGAAGAACCCAAGATAATTACGAAACCTATGAAAGCCGCAGTAGTTATTGCATACATCAACATTCCATCAGCCATAAAATGGCTTCTCGTAGCTAGTTTAAAAATATTTATGCACTTGGCAATTTATTTTCTTGAAATATATTTAAAAATGCAACCAAACCGATAAATTATTTACAATATATCATTGAATTTTAACAGGATGAGCAGTAGAAAATACCGTTAATCTGTTTCGTTTTTTGTAATAATTTCATGACAAGTAGCATGTTCTAATCTTTGAAACTGACATATTGATCTCTGATTTGTTGAAATGACAATTTGAAATCATTTATGAATAGTGTAGTCAAGATGCGGATAAGAAGAGCTGAAAACCAAATGACGAAACTATATTGGCGAAAATATTCTTCATTAATTTTATCCAGAATGCTTTAAGTTATTATCATGACAAGTTAGTAATCACAACTCCCATTAAATAATGACCAGCATTTGCCACTTTAGAACTGAATTTCATCATGTAGCAGGACAGTAGAATTTACCACCAACACAAATACATTTTCGAGGATTATCTTGGACAAATTTTATTATTATCCATGATGGCTAGCATAATTCTAGATGTCTTTATAATATCTAATGTTTTGACTAAGTCTTATGCGGAGCAATTTGAGCAAATTATGTAGCGGAATTTTTGATATTGACGAGAAGATAAGATTTGTTGGAATTATTGACGAGATGGGTAAATTGATTGCCGGCGACATGAAAAAGGGATTATCATCTCTAGAAAGAGACGATGGTTCAATTAGGTTATATCTTGGTTATGCCATTAACAACGTACTGAGACGTGATTTTGATAATGTTTTTGGTAAAGTTCTTTATACATTTTCAGAAAGGCAAAAAATAAAGCTCTTGACCATTCCAATGGATGACAATTTACTTCTTGTTTCTATGGACATATCATCTAACCACGCTGAATTAATAGAAAAGATCTTGAAAATATTGCCAAAACTAGCCTAGTTGTAGAAACTGTACTACAATGCAGATTTGCATGTTATGTTAAACCGTTTTTTCTATATGTCAAATTTGTATTTTGTATGAACTCTTTTATTAATGAAAATGACTGAACACAGCATAATATGAACATAATATTTAGTTCTTAATTTTTACTTGATTTTGTGTTGATTTGAATATCGCGTATTTTTCTCCTTTCCCATCGCATCAGGTATATTATTCCAATTACCAAAAATATTTCGACTGATTTGGCCAATATACCTGCGATATCTACATTTTCTGGTTTGTTGTCCGGGGATAATGGTGGTGCAACCACCACTGAATAGGCATATAGTCCAATTAGAACAGAAGTTCCAATAAATCCAAACAAATTCAATGCGAGCCTTTTCTTGTATTCACTCAAAATTAGATTCCAATTGTTACCGATATAAGGATCTTCAGCGAAATTGATCAAGATGTATAATATCCCATATGCAATTTGAGCTCCCGCTGCAGCCATTAGGAATATTGAATAGTAGATTTGCAATGATCCATGTTCGGGAAAAATCGCCAAATGGACGAGTCCACCTGCAATAGCAACTAACATGATGACGTATTTTAGAGTTTCTTTTTCCGGTACCGAATTGGATCTCTGTTTTCTTCTCTTAAGATATGTTTTACCTAACACAGATCCGAGAACCAATATTGGGATCAATATAGAAATTGCTAGAAGGGCGTTTCTTACCGGTCCCCAGGAATCTGAAATAGTAACATTAAAAATCACACGTTTACAATCGCAATCAACAATACTCGACAATATGGATCGAGGGTGGTCTAGTTGATCATGATTCACCATCCTGTCATCATTTGCCACACTAAGTACTATTTCATATGAACCTGGATAAGGAAAGACGTAATAAAGGCTGAAATCTCCAATATCTTGAACGGTCCAGGGAAATCCCTTTACTCTGTCACCAGTACTTTCTTGATATATTTCGACCATTGTTTCAATATTGTATACATCCTTCCCATCAAAATCTTGTACACTGAATGTTATTTGAGTAGGTTGATTAGGCGCAGCATATTCCGGGTCGAGGGCCATATAAGGATAATATTTTCCCATACCATCTCTATTTGATCCACCGTTGTAATGTGGCGTGTGAGAAAGATGTGCAAACGTAATAGGATGAGTAGTAGTACTCATCATCAATAAAAATAGAGATAATAGTATCATAATACGCTGCTTGTTCATATTATTGACAATGAAAACTATCACAGCAGTTTCATATAAGTCGTACTTGAGTCTAAGAACCTATTACATCAAACTTATGGTTTTGGGTTCTTACCTTCCAGTGTTACCCTATTCTCTATAAAATGTAAGACAGGCAGATAAGGTGCATTTCGCTCTAAGAACCGTTCTTTTTGATTAGGAATATCAAGATGCATGCACTTTGGAAGAATATTTCCAATCTTTTATTTTGTGGACTCAGTATGCTGAATCATGTTGGAATCAGTACAAGCATCATTGGATTGAGAAAGTTAGCCATTCCGCAAAATCCACCACTCTTTTAACACATCATAAAACGCAATTGGTGCTGATGCAATCATAAACAAGATTACCAAGAGTTGTCCTAACATCTCATGTTTTTTTATAGCCACAGCTTTAACTATATCGCTTAGAACGGTTGCTTAGAAATAATATCTAGTTTATACCATTCATAAGAAAAATTATATCAGCAGTCTTTTCATTCCTTTCTCTATAAGTTGAAAAAGACAATAAGTGTAAAAGAGTATCTTGAAAATTTTCCTCATACTTCATTTAGAAATAACCAAGATGATGTAATAAGACAAATCTGTGATGCGTTTAATTCTGATTGTAAATATGTCATATTGGAAGCTCCAACTGGATTTGGCAAAAGTGCGATAGCAATGACTGTTGCGCGGACGCTTGGTTCTAGCTTTGTGTGCACTGCGACTAAGGATCTTCAGACACAATATACATATGATTATGGGTTTCTAAAAGTTGCTAAAGGAAAAAACAACTTTCAATGTAGAGTAAAGGAAGATTTCATGCAAGCAGGAAAATATGTTTGCACTTCGTGCAATTCAAGATCTGAAATTGAGTGTAGACACACCACTTGTGATTATGGTCCATGTCTATCTGATGAATCAATGGAGGGCGCAGGATGTAAGTACAGAACTTTCTTAAATGATTACAAGGTTGATAATAAAGGAAGGAAAAATGAAATTATCTCTATTAATAAAGAAAAATTAGACAATTATGAAACTGAGTATTCAAATTGGATCCATCTGAGGAACTTTGAAGTTCCAAGACAATGGAGCCCATGCTATTATTTTGATCAACTTTTTCAAGCATTAAAAGCAAGCCATTCTATATTTAACTACTCTATTTTCTTATCGTTACTCGCAAATAAGAACATGATCCAACAACGAGAATTACTCGTACTCGATGAAGCACATTTACTTGAAACTGAAATCATAAAATTCAGGGGACTTTCGATTACAAAGAAACGGTGGAAAAGATACATTAACGATTTTAAGATGATTGATTATGGGTTCGATTTGAATGGATGGCTAGGATTTCTCATAGATTTAGAAAAGACTATTCTTACTCTCATAGGTTACGACTCACTAGTAAAATCGCTTGCAACGGAACGAAAAATAAAATATGGCTATGATTCAAAAAGCAAGGCAAAATCTAAATATAAAAGAATAATAAGTGCATCTGAGTTATTTGAAGATGATGATAGTCTAGAAATAGATATAAAATCTGAAAATAAGAATCAATTTCAAATAGACAAGGAATTATTAATTGATATTGTACAGGATATCGACAAGCTTACGAGGACCATAAATAATATTCTTTTGAATCCAAAAAACTGGATAGTCTCAGAAGTGCAAAAGGAAAACTACGATGTTCTGCGCGTAGAATTCAAGCCTTTGGATGCATCCAAATATATAAGAAATGTTGTTGAAAAATGTCCCAAAACACTAATCATGAGCGCAACAATTCTGGATCATAGAACATTCAAAAAAAATCTTGGACTTGATACTGAAGATAAAACAAAATTTATACAGATTCAATCTGATTTTCCAATTGAAAATAGACCAATATTTCCTCTGAGTGTAGAATATCTCAATTTCAATAATTTACAACAGGCAGATGTTCAAACAAAAATATCGCGTGCAATTGATAACATAATGCACATACATAGTAACGATAAAGGCATAATTCATACGACTTCTTATGAGCAGCTAAACTTTATCAAAGAAAATCTTTCAAAAATAAATTCCAGGAGACTGATATTGACCGACCCAGAAATTCAAAGAGATGAAATAATAAGGGAGCATATTGATAGCAAGAAGCCAACTGTTCTTATTTCTCCTTCATTACATACGGGACTTGATCTGAAAGACAACTTGTCTAGATTTCAAATAATTACTAAAGTCCCTTACCCCAATATTGCAGACAAATGGACTTCAGAGAAGAGAAAAATAAATGAGGAATGGTACTATTGGCAAACAGCGTTAAGACTGGTTCAAGCTTATGGGAGATCTATAAGGTCCAAAGAAGATTGGGCAAAAACATACGTTTTGGACGCGGCTTTCAATTACTTTGTGAAAATGAATGTCAATATTCTGCCAAAGTGGTTTGTGTCTGCAATAAGAACGCAAAGATAAATGATGAATTGAAAACCAAGATTGAGGACATTAATCCTGTTACTTGGGAAACAAAAATGAAATCATGATGAATCATTGAATTGTGACTGTATATGAGTTAGGATGAAAAAATATTTGAATATTTGAAAAATTGTCATAATTATATCAATAACGTATTTATTGAAATAAAGCCAATAGTTACAGTTACTCGGAATAAATATCACTGAAAGATAATTGCTGAAAAATAAAACTTCTCACTGTTCAAATATGTCAACTCAAAGACACGAAATTTTGCAGATGCGAATTTTTTAAGAAATTCTGAATTCGGAGAGTGTATGAGACGGAAGTTTAATGAAAAATCTAATAAGCGATTAAGTATACAGCAAAGATGACCGATGATAGTCAAGAATAATCAGCATAAGCAGGACATCCTTACTGCATTGGCTGATAAGGAGACACTCAAAATTCTGGACCTTTCAATGTATAATTCCAAATCTGTTAACGACATTATCAGAGAAAGTGACATCAGCTATACGACTATCTATAGAAAGATAAAATGGTTATTGGATAAAGAATTGCTTGTTGTAGATAAGATTAATTTGTCACCTGAGGGGAAAAAATTCACTACATTTCGTAGTGTTCTGAAAAGCATTGTTATTAGATATAAAAAGGATGAAATAATTGTGGAAGCGGAAGAAAATGTCGATTTGGTTGGCAAAATGGGAGGGCATTTCTTTTCAATACCCAATGCAATATGAAAGTCTATGTTGTTTCGATCATCATTTTACCGCTCTTTCTTGCATAGTAGAACCTAGTCCAGAGCATCAATGAAAAGAAAACCATTGCTATGGTGTGCAGAATCATGCCTACCTCGCCATTACCAAATACCGTAAAAATCCCTTCATCATGTAAAACCCTTACTGTTTCACCAACTATCCAAATGAGTACAAATATTGACATCTGAAATTGAAATTTTCTTATATTTCTTGAACTTAACGCGGACCAGACAAACAAGCCAAGAGAAATCGCAAGTAGGAATATGGTACTTTTATCTGGAAACAAGAAAATTAATTCACTCATAGTTGTCTTACCTCTTGCTTTGATTTAACGAGTAGATAGAAAATGCCAAAGAAAATCAATATTATGATGGACACTGGTTCCAAAAGACCTTCTGATAGTAGTTCATAACCAAAATAGTATGCGACATGGTAAAATGAATGAATAATCGTGAATATCAAGAAGATCACTGCTAACTGTCTTATCCTGCCTTTTGATTTTACACTAAAATATGCTAACAAAGTTGATCCAGAAAAAAATGCAATACCGCTTAGAAGGTGTAGATATGATTCGTCTATCAATTTTGTTATTTAACAAGAAAATCCTTTATAATCATATCCTCTTCAATCAGCAGAATAAATGCAATCGGAAAAAATGACGCAATTCATGGCTCATTTTGTGTTCCCGTTTGGAAAGATGTCAAGTATACTATCTTCTATAGGAGGTGCACGATTGCCAGTTCAATATCCTAACAGGACAGTTTCACTGGTGAATTTCAATGATGAAATTCTAAAGAAAATTAATTAAGCATTTTTTGGACATAAGAGATATTGAAAATCTATCTAAACGTAATTGCAGCAAGCTTAGTCCTGATAGCAGGGATGATGATGGTTTCTCATGTAAGCAATACTTCAGTCCTAGCTCAAGCGGACAAAAATAATGAAACAAAGGAATCAAATACCAAAGAAGCCACAGGGAACAGCACCATCGTCCTAAATCCGCAAGAAACAAACGAGACATATCATTGGGTTAATAGTTCCGGTGGAGTAAATCCTACATTAGGGATCGCTAAGGGCACCGAATATGTATTCAAGATAAAGAACCCAACAGATACGAAACATGAGTTGATTATAGAGGATGCCAAGCACTCTAAGCTAGGAAATAGTAAGGAGATTCAACCAGGAAAGAATATTGAATTTAAATTCAGTACGGAAAAAACTGGACAGTTAAATTACTATTGTGAGTACCATCCTGATACAATGAGAGGGGTTATCAATATAATTGAAAAACCTTAGCCGAACCAATTGGAGAATCTAATTCGGCCTAACACAATATAGTAATTTCTCCTCAAAATATTTTTCAAATTATTTCTTGTTAATAACGTATGAGTTATCATGAATCATATAATAGGTAGAACTTACTGACCCATTAGCTCAATTTAGTTTCTAATCTGTGAACCAAATGGGCATAAACTTCGCATTATCATTATAATTGGTTCCATGCTTTTTGAAATTTGTACTTAATTTCTGAATTGCGGCTTTCCTTTATCCTTTCTACGGAAAAGATGCGCAAGTAAATGCACTGAGTACGTTACCAAAAGAACACTGCACTTCTACAAGATCTGTATCGGAAATCGTAGCGTCATCAATGGACTTGCCTAGAACGCTTTGTATTTTTTGATTAATCTGCTCATTACTCGCAAAAGGATTTGCTATTCCTGACATATTAGAAGTGTTGGACTTTGATTTTGAAGCCATCACGTAACCCGCAGTAGGCGATTTTGTAAGATCGTCAACTATTGACGAAATTATAAGCTCTTTAGAATGTTTGATATCCATTGGGGTACCGAAAATACTATAATTTGCATTGAATTCTCCGACAAAGACGGTATTATTTCTTATACTAGTATTACCTGTTGCAATTTTTGACAAAATAATTTGACTTTGATTACTTGAGGTATCTGGGGTTACATCTTCGCTTGAATTTTCGCCAAATAATTTACTATTGCTCGTCAACGAAATAGCGCAAATAACAACAATGAATATCAACTTGACTCTATTTGAGATTATTCCGTCTCTAATTTTCAACTATTTTCTAATCAATCGCTTTGTATATAACAGTTTTATCTTGATAAGGACGAGCATATCTTAAAAAATACACGAGATGGAAGATGGAGGCAATTGTTAATATCAAGTGTCCATTTCCCAGTCCGTGTACCATCTCTAGTTAAATAAAGAGATAAATGGGTTCTCAAAAATTCTTACTAAAAAATTGATAATACAACTTGTAATTCATATATTGGATTAGCTGTAATCAAATTATGGTTACTTTCCACACTGAGAGAAAAATTAACGCACCCGTTTCTGAGGTCTGGAAAATAATATCGGATGTTGACAGGGAGCCAGAATTTTGGCATGGTACTAAATCAATTAGAAATTTAAGCAAGGCAGAAAATGTGATTGAAAGAGAAGTTGTAATTGCTTTTAGAAATTCAACATGTAAAGAAAAAGTTACAATTGAGCCACCAAAATCAGTAACCACAGAAATTATAGAGGGGCCGCTAAAAGGAAAGAAAGTAGTTCAATTGATGTCGATCGATGAACACGCTTGTATGGTTAATGTAGAATGGGACATTAAATTATCGGGATTTATGGGTGTTTTTTCAAAAATGGTACAAAAGCACATTCTTGAAGGTTCTAATCAAGCCCTTGAAAGAATCTCAAAAGTTGTATAAAATAACAATAGACTTTGCAAGTCTAATATTCGATCTTAAATAACTCTATTAATGTTAGCCTAATGAAACATTTATTAACATTTCTAACTTATTTACACTAGGTAAAGATCATAGTTGTCTCAAGCTAAAGCTGTTGTATTGATTGGGGTTATAATCTCAATCCTTACTCTTGGAATCGTGTCTGTATTGGGTTTTGCAAAAGAGGAGAATATTAGTTCTAGCCAAAAGCAAATTGGCGGCCATGTTCCAGGATATGGAACTTATGAAACTACAGGGAGTGTCTTGGATCCTACTTTGTTACCTACAGACCCTAAAAACTCTGTGGTTGATCCAATGAAGTTTCTTCGTGAATTTAACTACGGAAAAGTTTCCAAATTTTCAAATGGAAGCATGTTAAGAGAATTCACAATTATTGCTTCTGATCACAATACGAGAGAAATATCTCCGGGTGTATTTTATAACGTGTGGACATTTAACAATACTGTTCCAGGGCCGACACTTCGTGCAACTGAAGGTGATTTAATTAGAATCCACTTCATTAACAATGGCTCTAGATTTCATACCATGCATTTTCATGGAATTCATCCAGCTGAAATGGACGGCGTTTTTGAAGGGATCGCACCAGGGGGAAAATTCACTTATGAATTTGTAGCCGAACCATTTGGAGTATTTCCTTATCACTGTCATATACAACCTCTTGAAGAGCACATTTCACATGGGCTTTATGGGGCCTTGATTATAGATCCAAAGACACCAAGGGCCAGTGCAGATGAAATGGTGATGATAATGAATGGTTACGATACTGACTTTGATACTGAAAATAACTTCTATACTGTTAACGGAATTCCATACTACTACATGCATCATCCTATTCAAATTGAGGAGAACAAATTGATCCGAATTTACTTATTAAACATGCTCGAGTTTGATCCCATGAATAATTTTCATCTTCATGCAAATATGTTCAATTACTTCAAAACGGGAACTAAATTAGTACCAGATGAATACACGGATATCGTAACTTTGAACCAAGGAGAAAGAGGTATACTTGAATTTTCGTACAAGTTTCCAGGTTTGTACATGTTTCACGCACACAAAACTGAATTTGCAGAAAAAGGATGGATGGGAACATTCTTGGTAAAAGAACAAAAGAAAAGTATCTCGACTCCTAAGATTAGCAACACGACTCTTACAAATGTCAATCTAACATATGGAGGCTTATCATAATGGAAAGGGAAAGCAGTATCATAAAAGAAAATATTTCAAAAAGAAAAATAGTGTTTTTTGGCATAATACCTTTTGCAATACTGAGCGTGATGATAATATTGATATTATCATTTCCATCGCTATTTTTCATTGGTCAAATTAAAACGCTTCCTGAAATTTCAATTGAAAAGATAGAATTTGAGAACATGAAAATAATAACCTTCGTCAGAAATACCGGCCACTCAGAGGTGACGATCGCTCAAGCCGACGTGAATGATAGAATTCAGTATGCAGCAATGGAACCTACCAATAGACTAGATAGATTTGAAAACGGAAAGGTTATCATTCCGTTTGTATGGAACAAAGGAGAACCATATCGAATAGGTTTGACAACTGACGACGGGACACGATTTGAGAAAAAAGTAGAATTTGCAACTTTGACTCCCCAACCAACTGCAGCTCAAGCCTCGTATTTTGCGCTAATCGGAACATACGTTGGAGTCATCCCAGTAATGATTGGATTGTTGTGGTATCCATTCATTCGAAAACTGAGTGTGAATAAGTATAATTTCTTTCTAAGTTTTACTGTAGGTCTACTTGTGTTTTTGGGCATAGATGCTTTGCTTGAGGGAAATGAAATAGTCCAAAGAGATATTTCATCTGCATTTCATGGGCAGATGCTTATAATTATGGTAACAATACTATCACTAGTATCTTTAATATATATCTCTTCAAAATTGGTAAAAAGCGCAGAAATTAAAACATCGGAATATCCCGTCTACTCGGAAGTTTCCAAAGACGAAATTTCACATGTCTCTTCAATGCAATCACCAAAACAAAAATTAATAATAAAACCAGTTGCTCTTTCTATGATGATTGCCATTGGTATTGGATTACATAATTTTGGAGAGGGTCTGGCCATTGGTGCCGCAGCTCTGTTAGGGGAGGTGGCGTTAAGTTCTTTTCTAATATTGGGATTCACATTGCATAATACGACGGAAGGTTTGGCAATCGTGGCACCAATGGCAAGGAGCAAGAAGCTAGCGATTGCAAAACTAATCCTAATGGGTTTGATGGCAGGGGTACCCACTATAATAGGATCCTGGATAGGCGGATTCTTGTACTCTCCTATTGCAACAATTATTTTCTTAGGAATTGGTGCCGGTGCGATATTTCAAGTTGTCTATTCTGTGGGGTCTTGGATGTATTACAACAACAATAGGGTTCTTGCAAGCCTTCCGATAGCGTCAGGTTTCATGTTGGGCATATTAATAATGTATATTACAGGATTGTTGGTATGAGGCAATATCTATTTTCATCTAAGAATGGAGGGAGGATCTATCAATAAAACCAAGAATGATCAAAATATGTCAAATAGTAGACTTGAATTTATCCGTGATGCAAACGTTACTAAGAAAGAAGAGCGTACGGACCGAATGGAGGATTATCTTGAAGTTATTTATGAGCTTATTAAACAAAAAGGATATGCAACGACTGTAGATATTTCAAATTACTTGAACGTTAGTTCTCCAAGCGTTACCAAGATGATACAAAGATTGGATGAAAGTGGATATCTGAATTATGAAAAATATAGAGGGATAAGACTCACCGATGATGGAATCAAGATTGCCAAAAGTATACATACGAGACATGAAATTTTAGCGGAATTCTTTAGAATGATTGGAGTAGATGACGAAACTGCAAACAATGATGCTGAGGGAATAGAACATCATTTACACCCCGAGACATTAAAAAAGTTGGAAGAATTCATGATTACTATTAAAGACAAATGGGATATGGATTTAGGTAAAGCTTGAAATTGTTTCGGCAAATTTTTGATTGAATCTGGACTATTTACCTTATTTTAGTTGTTTCAAAAAGTCATCGACCTTTGATGAATTAATGACATCAATCTTTTTTGCCCATCCTCTTCTAGCCTGACCTATACCAAATAACAGATAAGCAAAATGGACTGGATGGTGCGCATCAGAATTTATGGAAAGTTTCACGCCATTCTTTACTGCCAAACGGATATGTTCATCCCTTAAATCCAATCTATTATAATTAGAGTTGATTTCCAGAACGGTTCCAGTTTCATACGCAGTGTCAACTAATTTTTCAATATCTATCGAATATCCTTCCCTTTTGTTTATCAATCTGCCTGTAGGATGAAATATCATATCCACACTCGGATTTTTTGCAGCCTTGATCAGTCTATCTGTTTGAATTTCCTTTGGAAGAGAAAAATTTGAATGTATAGATGCTCCAACAACATCCAGCTTATCGAGTATATTGTTAGGTATATCAAGGGATCCATCCTTAAGAATATCAACTTCGACAGAACTCAAGATCCTAAACTTGGTACCAGTTAAATCTTCGTTTATCCGTTCATTTATTTCTTGTATTTTGTCGATTTGATTTAACAGTTGGTTCTCATTTAAACCATTCGTCAATCGGAGGCTCTTTGTATGATCCGTAATTGCAATGTAATCTAGTCCAAATTTTTTTCTTGCATGTATTGCCATATCTTTTATCGACACAGTACCGTCAGTACTGTCAGTATGTGTGTGAAGGTCTCCTTTCAAATCCCCATAATCTATTAATTCTAAATTGGGGTGCTTCAGATTCTTAGAAAAGAATTGAATTTCGCCAAGATTTTCCCTCATCTCAGGGGTGATATAATTAAGATTGAGGCTCTCATAAATCTCTCTTTCATTAGCTCCACAAATTTTCTTTCTTTTTTTATCAAATAATCCCCATTCATTGAGATGAAGGCCCATTGAAATTGCTATGTTACGAAGAGCGATATTATGTTCCTTATTACCAGTAAAATATTGACAAGCAGATCCAAAACTTTCTTCCGGAACGACTAGCAAATCCGCATCAATTCCATTCATGAGTTCTACAAACGCCTTTGTCTTACCCTGACCTTTAATTTCTTCGACTTCAGACATATGTACAAAAAAGTTGATCACTTTTTCTGGTTCATCTGTTGATACTACAATGTCAATATCTCCGATAGTTTCTTTCATCCTTCTGAATGATCCAACTACTGTGCAATGAACCACACTACCATGATTTCTCAGACGGCCTTCTATTTTTTTAATCAGCGGAAAAATATCTCCCAATAAATGCCTGCTAATATCTATTTTTGAAAGTTGGATTGTCTTGAGTATTTTTTCTTCTTTTATCTTGGAAAAACCTTTTAATTTGGATATTTTTCCTTCGGTCGCCGCTATCGTAAGCTCTGACAGGTTTTTGACTTTCAATTTGTCATACAATATTTTGATGGTCTTAGGACCTATTCCTTTCATGTCAATAAAATCGGAAACTTTGATCGGCATTTTCTTTTTTAATTCCTCGTGGTAAGCAATTTTATTTGACTTGATCAGCTCCTCGATTTTTGAGGAAATAGCACTTCCTATTGATGGTAAATTTCGAAGTCCCTTAATTCCATTTTCATTATATATCTCTACCACACTTTTTGACAAACTCTCTATCATGTCAGCAGCTTTTTCATAGGCCCTTACTTTGAAGGTGGTATTAGGCTCATCTTCAGTAATCTGGATAAGATACGAGATTTCACGCAATATTTTAACAATTTCAATATTCTTCATTTCATATTTGAGGCGATAAAGTATAGCTAAAACGTAATAATAAATCTAGTCTTTTAAATGACTTACCGGAATAGCATGAAATGGTAAATAATTTTCCAAATAAGTTAAATTGAGTCGAAGTATCATAATTACCATGATTGAGTTAGGATATGATTACCCTCTATACAGACCTCCCTCTGAAGCTAATTCGATAATTTTCCAGGTTACTTTGGGATGCTCATTTAACAAATGTTCATTTTGCAATATGTATAGAACAAAGGAATATTCTGAGAGGCCATGGGAAGAAATTAAGAGTGAAATAGATCTTGTTTCAAAATCGTATCCCCAAACCGAAAAGATCTTTCTAGCTGACGGAGACGCTTTGAATCTCTCCACATCAAGATTAATCGAAATTTTGGACTATCTCAAGGTCAATTTTCCAAACCTAAAAAGAATTTCATGTTATGCCATGCCAAAAAATCTTCTTCAAAAAAGTTATGATGAACTTAAGCTACTTAACAGTCGAGGTTTGAATATGTTTTATGTTGGTATAGAAACGGGACACGATATAGTTCTAAAAAAAATTACGAAAGGAGCAACCGCAAAAAGTATTGTTGATGCTTGCAGGAGAGCCAAAAAAAGTGGATTTATTCTATCTTGTATGGTAATTCTCGGAATTGGAGGGAAAAAATATTCTATTGAGCATATAACGCAAACAGCTAAAGTGGTGAGCGAAGTATCACCAGATTTTCTGGCCGCGTTAACTCTCATTCTGGAAGATGGAGTGTACGATGAATTCATGCAAAAGTTTGCTGAAAAATTTGAACCATTAGATGATACTTCAGTATTGGAGGAGCTTGAAATACTGGTGAGTAAGATTAATCCATCTACACCTATGGTTTTTAGAGCTAATCATGCCTCAAACGTCTATTCTATCGGTGGTAATTTGCCTGAGGATAAAGATAAAATTCTCTCCTTGATAAAAAGCCTAAGAAGACACCCAGAGTTACTAAAACCAAAAGTATTACGGAGATTCTAGGTACGGATATTAAAATCAGAAACAAACAACCGGTGGCTGGATGTGTCTGGTACTGGACAGGAACAAACAATAAATCCGTCCACCAGTTGTTGTTGAAGCGTTAACCTTTATTTGTTCAACAAACTATAAAAAACTTGTAAACCTATTTGATTCAATCTTAATTAATTGCATCCAATAGAATAATACATAGGAGTGATGTTTCCGCTGACACGATACTTGTTCTAATTTCATAGCCGTGATAATTTGGCGTTATGATATAATTTACCACAAATTCTTGACACTATTAAAAAAATTATGAACTTTGCTTGTGCTGGTAGAATTGCCTGCTTAGTACGCAAGTTGATTCAATAATGGTTCTAATGGCAGAACATCAAATATCTAGTCATCAAACACAAACTCTTTTTTAGTACCATTATTGGGAAAGAAAGTATGTATTTCTTTATCGGCAGTAGTATCTATTATAGTAAAGCCCGCCTGATTTGATGTATAGCTCATGTTAGAGTAGCGTTGATTTATTGCTTCAGGTATTGCACCTCCCATTCCATAAATAGGATAGCAAATATCGTTTTTTTGGAACATGGCCATGGTATGAAGGTGAGCTTGAATCACACAATCGACATCTTTCTTGATGAACATGGGATGATATAATTCATAAAATCCACACATCTTCCTTGTGTCCTTAGTTACCGCTGAGCAGACTTCCGGTAATCCTGGAGAATGAATGAATACTAGTTTATGCTTTGCCATTTCGTCCAGAAAATGAGATACACTTCGATATTGTTTAGAGTAATTCTGGAATGGTTTCTCTGAATTCATACCAACCAGTAAGACATCGTCAATTTTCTCATGCCAAAGATTGTTTGCTACATGAAAATGGTCTGTGATATTTTTCCATGTTGTATTGTTTTCATGATTCCCCCTAATCATTCTTAGTTCTGTATATTTAGAAGCCTGTTCAAGAAAGTGCTGTCCGCATACTGAATAAGAGTCTCGTAAATCTATATGATTTCTATAATCTATATCACCCAGAAATATGAACCGATCGACCTTGTTTTGACTTAAATATGATAAAATGGAGTTCATAGTTTGTAAAGATCTCTGTACAATCGAAGTCTCCTACTGTCAGTATTTTTATTGCATAGCTCTGATTTAGCATTAAAAATCCTAGTATTACACTCATTATAACGAGTAACTCCCTCATCTCCGCCTCACCTATCAGTCTTCTTCTTAAGAACTTGGATATAAAAATGATGATAAAGTTTAAATGATCTCACATGATACTGAATTAGGATTATAACTCTTAAAAAACACCGGTGGGCCATTATCTGGTGAGATGGACGGCTCCACCCAGTGCTCTACATTAGGAACGTAGAGGTTTACAATAACGAATTGACTATATAAAAATCAAACTGAAAGGCATACAGATTGCAATTTTCTAATTATTAGATCTCTCTTTTGAGATGACAACCTGGTCCCTAACCACACCGGTATTGTCATAGAATCTTGCCATTAGTTTTGAACCATTGTCATCCACATCTACATCCAAGAAACCATGTAGCAAAAGTTGTTTTACGACGTAAGGTGCCTGACCTGTGAAATTATAGAAATCTGCACCGCCTGTTCCTATTGTGAAAAATATTTGACCCTTATCTATGTTGTGATAATATTCAGTGTTTTTATCTGTAATTATTGGCGTATACTGTTTGGTTACGTTGTACGAAAGGGGGTACGTTCTTTGATAATTATGATTGTGACCTTGTAGGACTAAATCCACATTATACTTGTCAAATAATGGGTGGTATGTGTCCTGCAGTTCATCCAAGCCCGGATGAGTAGTGTTAGATGAATAAAAAGACCTGAATGTATACACTATTATCCAATCAATGCTCTTGTTTTTATTTGCTTGGATAAGGTCATTTTTAACAAATTGATACTGCTCTGAGGTTTCATTATATGGTATCAGTTTGTTTTTCGCTGTCGTCATCGCTATAAAATGGACGTTATTGAAATCAAAAGAATAAAATGGTCTGCTAAGGTTGAAATGATTTAGGTAAGTCTCATAAGTAACATTACCACGAGAAACATCGTGATCACCCAAAGAAATTTTAAACTTGTCATTTTTTTCTAACGGAGATATTAAATCGAACCAACATTGAGGATTCTTCTTATACGCGAGATCACCTAATGCAATTGCTATTTCTGGTTGCTTACTTGACATCATATCTATTGTTTTTTTTGCCTCATCACCACATCCAAAGTCTCCTGCAACCACAAAATTAAATTTCTGTTCCTTTGGCGCAAATTCAATTTCATTGGCGGCGTGTGAGTAAGTAATTAGAGAAATCAATGAAAAGGAGAATATAAACAATAATATTAGCGATTTAATCGGATGAGAAGAAACCAAAAAGTCTATTGATATCAATTTCAAGACATTACCACTTTTCATCTTAGTGGTACTAAATAGGATATCTATATAATCTTTCGTTGATACTGTATTCAATCACTACCATATATTGTTTAGGCATTGTAATGAGTAAAAGTGTAAAATATGCTATTACTTTCCAAGACAACGTTATAGATTTCCATAACTAATATATACACCTCGATACAATTACCCAACTAAATTCCGCGTGTTACCCATCTTAGTATATATACACTATGATACAAGTAGCTAAGCATAATTATTCAATAAGAAAAATGTTTAGTCCTATCATTTTCTCTAACTTTGATGGAAGTTGCTCACTGGATCAAGTCCAAATTATGTTGGTAGTTAACATACAACTCGTTAAAGTTGTATCCATACAGATGGTCCTAATCCATTAGAATTGGTTAATTGCCAATTCTCAAGATATATTTAATGCGAGGCTCCAGAAATTTCACCATTACTGAATCAAAATTTGGTATTAACTTGAAAAATCATATCAGTTTCATTGAATTATTGACCTCTTCATATGTTCCAATGAATTGAAAAATCCTTATACTGTTATTAGAATCAATTATTTTGTTTATCTAAATCTAATATCGATAATTCAATATCTTCCTTATTCAATGATAGGGTTTTCGGGATTATTCTTAGATAATTTCGCTGATTTAGTAACATTTCGAAGCATACCAATCTCAATTTACAACTTTAGTTAGATATTTGTATCAAATGACTTAACTACTCAATATGTTAAAATTAAATTATGAATATTTTACTAACATTCGGAATTATAGCATTAATAATCACCACGATAACGGGATTAGGTTACCTAGACACAGTAAATGCAGATAAAGATAAAGATTTTTGTTATGATCAGGTGGGTGACGGTCACATGTGTTATGTAAAAGAGAAACATTGCGAGAAGGATCAGAAAAATGATGAAATCGCAGAGAGTCCCTGTTATAATCAAGATCGAACATAAGTTGCAGTGATTATTGTTTTCTAAACCAAATTAGCCAGATATTTGTATTACTGGTTTTAAATAAATTAGTTTGACAATTTTATTCTGGTCTTTAATTCATTTTCTCGATAGTTAATTGATTGGTGCTTTCATAAACCGGATACATGTCATCAATTCTTGTATGTATGCAGAAGAGTTTGTGGACTAATTAAATAATGAGTGAATAAAGTTGACTGAAAGTGAAAATGAGGGGGAGAATTTATATCATTTTGACAATTGTTATTGGAATCAATATATTATAGTTAAAATTCGTAAATCTCGAGTCTATCTTTTACTGGTATTCATCTTTTTTGTAATATTATCAGACACACGAAATAAGGTAAACCGATGGGATCTGGACTTTGTGTGGCAGTCCCATCAGTTAGTGTCTCATTTTGTTTAGGAAGTAACCATTCCTAAACGCTACAAAATATAAGAATATGGCTTACCTTAGTTACTGCAAATCCCGTCCAAATTAGATGCTTGTATTAGAAATTTTAAATAAATTTTCCATTAAACTATTACATCATCTCCGTCAGGTCTAGATGATATGATTGGTGCCTACTGTGTTTCACCAGAAAGGCGCCAATCAATTATCCTAATATCTAATTTTGAGGTTAAAAATTTCTTATCAGTAATATTAAGTTTAAATCAACATTTATGTCCTGTCCACTAGAGCATGAATGGTTGTCAGATTGTTTTTCTAACTGCGAATTCCTGACTGAATTTCTATCAGTTATATACTAATGTTATTTTTAATGACTTTCCAACCAAGACATATTTCTGTCATCTCATGATTTTGCTTCCTGATTTGTGTTAGCACTATGAGTGGTATATTCTACTATATTAATAGTAATTTATCATGAACCAAAATTATTATGATCGTTATAAAATATTAGACATCAGTAGACGTATAGAGTGATTGGTATCGTTTTTCCACAATTTGAAATCATATCTACACCTAGTAACATCTATTTTATTAGAATTCGAATGGATGTGTTATTGTGCATTTGCTGACTTATCTGAAGAACAAATCAGCATTACAGCTAGATAAACAAAGTTTTGAAAAGCATATTTGAAAATAGAAATTTCATGAATTTGTTATTTCAACATGTCGATAAACTTAATGAGAACACATGAAAATTAAAAGTACGATATCAGAAATATTAACACAAGTAATGGATGTTTGGATATTAGCGTATTATGTTAATATTGCGAACTTGGAAAATATCCAAATTGATGTCATACGCTAATTTAGTCTATGAATTGATTTTATAAAAAATTAAATTGGACGAAGATTGATGAAGATTTACAATGAATTTTATTTTGATTTTTATCTCTGTGATTTCTATCTGGTGCATGATGTTTGGAATGCTATATTCTAACACTCAAGTTAATGCGGCGGCCGTAGATCGATACTGGAGCGTTCTTGAAGCTAATAAACAAACACCATCTACAAGTGATCCTCATGGTTTTGTCGGTGTCAAATTTAGGGAAGATTTTAAGCAACTTGTATACAACATTAATGTAAATAATATTGACAACATAACAGGAATATATCTATACAGTGACGCTGACCTTACCAATAACAAAAATTCAACTATGATATTGGATTTATTGCAAGAATCGAGGGAAGTTAAGGTCAAGGACAGATTCAAAGATGCAAACATTCTGCTAACAAAAAAACATGAAGTCGAGGGTACGGTTGCTGTTGGAGGTGTAACCTCCGACGATCTTCAGGGGGAATTGAAAGGTAAATCATTAAGGACTCTACACAGATTGGTCCAGAATGAAGATGTTTTTGTTGTTGTTGCTACAAAGGAGTTTCCGCATGGTGAAATTTTCGGTCATGAATTTGTACCTATTGAAAGGTTCTTTCCAGATACATCAGATTTCAAGTGGAATTAACAGATCTCCGGAAGGTGAATGAGTTTTGACATTTGTATGCATTTATATCTCAAATGACTGTAGAATTACCAATAGGTTTCTATAACTTTCTTCGTAACTTCTTAAATAAAACAACGAACCAGTTGCAGTAGTCTAAAACACAAGCAACTGGTGGGCCGGCTTGGTTGTTACTTGTTCATCACAACCCTGTTTTCCATCAGTTGCATTGTTCTATTTTTTAAATCTTGTGTTACTATTTCATTCTGCTTACTGAACGGATAAAAAAGTGGTATAGATTTTTTTCGTAAAGACTAGATAACAATTCTAAATTAAATAATATTTGAATTGAAATATGTGTCTAGATCTTTTTATTTCTGCAGAAGGAAGTTTAATCAAATGAGTTTAACCGATTAATACTTTTTACTTTCAAAATTATTCATTTTATTTTTATCTCCTTTATATCGTTCATGTATTTTCGGAGTACCGTTGGGACAATTACACTGTGGTTATTCGTTTGATAATTCTCAAGAATTGCCACCATAGTTCGCTGAGTGGCTACAAGGGTACTATTTAGCGTGTGCACAAGCTGTGTTTCCTCGTTTACTTTTCCTCTATGTCGTATCTTCAATCTTCTCGCTTGAAAATCAATACAATTAGAACACGAAGCTAATTCTCTATACTTCTCTTGTCCAGGCATCCATGCTTCTATATCATATGTCTTTGATGATACTTTCCCTGTATCAGCGCTACTTAGCAATACTGTTCTGAATGGCAGTTCTAAATTTTGGTAAAATCTTTCTGTTACACTCAACATTCTTTCATGTTCGGTGGAAGAGTTTGAAGAATCTGTCACCACAAATTGTTCTACTTTTTCAAATTGATGAACTCTAAAAATTCCCTTCATGTCTTTTCCATGTGCCCCTGCTTCCTTTCTAAAACATGGACTAATGCTTCCGTATCTGAGTGGAAGGTCCTTTGAATCCAATATTTCATCCATGTGCATCGAAGCCATCGCGTGTTCCGATGTCCCAATCATGTACAAGTCTTCATTTTCAATTTTGTAAATTACATCTTCAAAATCATCCATAATAATGGAGCCTCTAATTGCATCTTTTTTGAGCATATATGGAGGCTGAATCAATTGATATCCCTTTTCAACAAGAAAATCCAGAGCGTAATTTGTTAAAGCTTGATTCATCAAAACAAGCTCATTTTTCAGGAAATAAAATCTGGCTCCAGATATCTTCGCCGCTCTTTCCAGGTCAATCAATCCCAAGGAATTTGCCAAATTAACGTGGTCATTTTTTATTTTGGATTTCATAAAATCGTTATATGTTCTGATAACAATATTATCATTCTCACTTTCACCAATTGGCACTGAATCCTGTAATAAATTGGGAATTGAATATACCAAATCTGAATATCTCTTTTCTACTATATCCTTCTTGTTTTCCAAACTAACCATTTGCTCTCCAACTTTTTTCATTTCCTCAAGCTCACTGTCAACATTCTCTTGATTTTTCTTCTTTTTCGCGATGCTTTGTGATAGGGTATTTTTTTTGTGTCTGAAATTCTGAGTTTCGATTATTAGTTCGCGTCTTTTTCTATCCAGTTCAAGCAATTCAGTAAAAGGGAAATTAACCTTTCTCTTTTTTAACATCTCTAGTAAGAGATCAGGATTATCCTTCACAATCTTGGGATCAATCATTGGATGTCAATGTCCTTGAAAGTGATACATGCTCTAGGATCTCGTCTATTGTATTAAGGAACGTTCCTGAACCATTTTTGCAAAAAATATCGATAATTAGATAATTATTTTTTGGTTTAATATTAATTTTTAATCCTTCAGGCATGTGAACATTGTCAGGTGCGAGTACATTAATCATAGTATCAAGTTCCTTCTTACTATCAAAGAGTATTTTCATAGTCGACTTAATATTAAATCCTTCTCTCATGGTGGAATCTTAAATTGTTTCAAAATAATAGACATCAGTGAATCCTCTTGAAATGGATTTATTATCATCTGTCCATCGCGATTGCTAAATGTAATCTTAATCCCGTCGATTTTGTCTGATAACTCCTTGGCCATCTGCTCTACATCAATATTTTCATGAAAAGACCCCAGTAAATATTTGGAATTATCTTCATCAATTGCAGTTTTCATTATGATTATTTTGTTGTTATTGTATTGGTAGTATGAAGTTAACAAACGAGTAAGGTAACCCACGTAATCGGATTCGATGATGCCATCGGCATTTATGATTACATGTGAGCCTTTATCAGAAAATCTCCATTTTTCTTTTAAGATTTTTGAGACGAGCTTATGCGAACTATTCTTAAATTCCTGCTCATCGGTCATAGCTTCTCGAAGAGCACCCGATCGTTCACCAAGGCAAATACTAGTACCCAATCCTGTTTTTTTACTCAGGGCGCAAGAATTTAACAAGTCAGAAAATCTGCGAGCCTCATATACAGGACTACCATATTGCTCAGTTGGAAGAAAGTAGTTATATCCAATTAAAATGGTTTCTATTTTTTCAAAGTTGCCGTTAATTTTAGTACTGAGAAATTCCTTGATTGTTTCAATTATCAGAAACTTTTCCTCTTGCATAGTATCGGCTATTGTTCTCCACCGTCCATTTTTTTTCAACGGAATATTGGTTTTCTTTAAGAGTTCCAAACATTTGGTTACATCACACGTTAGTCCAGGTAAATATGGTACAAAAGTGTTAGCAATGGATTCATGAATGGGCAGGGATTCATTAAAAGACAACAAAAGATCAATATCTGTTCTAATCACTCCATTTTTTTCGGAAAAATCAAGTATCTCTTTATTAAGACCAATAAGCGATTTTTTATCGCCTACATCTTGGGAATCTCCCAAGGCCGAAATGATAGCAAGTGAAGACAGATCTGAAAATTTTTTATCCAGATTTTTAGCAACAAAATAGGAGATACCTCCTGACGAAATTTCATTCCTTCCATCTATGTCATATTTCCACGGATTTAGTACGGCGTTATTATCATCGATGGTAACCTCGGAAAAGGAGAGTTTCTTGTGATCAAAAATCGCCCAGTTTTTCGAAAAAAGCCGATTAAAGAGCTCAGTGAAACCAGTACCAATATCTGTAAATAAATAAAATTCGTGATCCTCCTTCTTTAATTGATCAATACTTTCTAGGGTTAAATTATTCTCAAAACGTGTGCTTGCTTTTCCTCCTGATTTCCAAATTGAGCTTATCAATATGCTAGCTGAAATAATTCCATCACACGAAGAACTGGATATTATTAAAATGTCCTTTCTTTCATCAATTAGATTTCTTACTTTTTCACATATAATATTTACATTTTCATAAAATTCGTTGTAACCCATTTAATTCATTATTCAAGTCTAGCAATAACAGCGGCATATTTCCAATTTTGCAAAATTTTACCTTTACGTTTATAGTATCTTGAAAGTCTATGAATTTTAGCTTCTATCAATTCTAAAGAACGGATATTCCTCTTGTCAGTATTATGGATTTTTAGGTGTTTCTGGAGAGCTAATGCCTTTTGAACAAGTTGGTTAAGGTCTTCGGGCATTTCTGGGGTAGAATTATTTTCTTCAAGAAGCTGGTTTATCCCCTTTCCTAAAATTGGCTTTATTAATGGAACTCCATATTGATCTCTCATTTTGATTCCGATCTCGCTTGGACTAAGTCCATCCTTTGAAAGTTGAACTATAATGGAAGACAACTCCGATTTTTGATTAATCCAGCTAGGTGCACTGAAGGAGATGGGCCGTGTTGAGTGAGATTTTCCATGGGTATGTGCATGAATTCGAGCCATTCAAATACGAATCAATAATGAGCATCTTAAATGTTACTTATAAGAAGTGTAACTAGAAATTCCTAAATCAAGATGAGCGAAATATTGAAAAATATAGTTAAAATTTTTTCAACACCAATAAAGTTATATAATTGGATTCAAAATTACAAATTTAGTATGAACTCACTTACCGTAGTTACAATAGCATCCATACTGATTGCAATGGGACCTTTAGCTATAACCTTCTATCAAACAGCACATGCACAATACGGATCGGGGCCTACCGGAGCACTTAGTGTTGAAGATCAACTTCGTTTAGCTAAGGAAAAAGTATCCAATGCTCAACAAGCAGGCGCATATGGTTCTGGAACCGCCTTCTTTGGCAAGAACATCGGTGACGCTGCGATCTACACTGGTGCAGTTGTCGCAATATTTGGTGCCGTAGCGGCTGCATTCTTTGTGATGAGTAAAGGTAAAAAATCCGTAAGCGCTTAGCGCGACTTTACTACTATTTTTTTATTTTATTTTCACATTATTCTCCACTGCAAAAGCTTCATAAATTTTCAGAATTTGTTCGATTCTCACATTATATCTCTTCACTGTATCAGACTATTCTTTGAATTGCCTTTTCGATTTTCGTATTAATTTGGGAATCTATGTTCATTTTTAGACTGGTTTCCGCCATCTCACCAAAATGTATATATCATAGCATTAATGTGCTAATAGATAATGAGCGGAATTGAAGGACTCTTTACAATGATTGGAAATACACTACACAGTCTGATCGGTCAAATCGGTCCATCGTATGATCCCTTGTTCTATGATGTAATGGTCTACATATTTGGAACAATAATGTTTGCGGTGTTCTTGCTAGCAGTAATTGCTTTCTATTTGAGAAGAAAAGGCTTGGGTGGCGGTTCTGCAAAGGAAAGTTGGATAAGAGAACTGGACAAATATTTCGAATCAGGTCAGATAGGTCTGATTCCTGATGAAAAACATCATTGGTAAAAAAATTAAAGTCGACCAACAAATTTTTATTTTTTGTTTTTATTTTTTAGATAGTTACAGAGTTAAAATATAAAATTATTAAAACTTGAAATCTTGTAATTAATAATAAGTTACTACTGTACTTCTATTGCAGATTCAGTAAAACCGAACTTCACCAAATACGACTTTACATCCTCCCTATGATCTCCTTGCAACATTATGTAACCAGGTTTTGCAGTTCCACCACAAGCTAATTTGCTTTTTAATTCTTTTACAATATGTTGAATATCGCTCAGCTTTGGATCGATGCCTTCGATCATAGTTGTTGTTTTTGAAAACCTTCTTGTTTCAAGCCTTATTACAATTCTAGTATCTTCTTTGTCCAGCTCACCACATGCGCATAGGTCGTTTGGTAGTCCACATTTTTTGCAAATCACCGCCATATTATAATTAATCTGAATTGAAGTATTCTCATTATTAAGCCTTGCCCGATGCTAGTTAAGCATCTAGAATTTTCTGTTTGATTGAAAAATTAAAATTTATTAATCTCATAAATCGATTTTTGCAGCTCGAATAATTTTACCTATCTTAGAAGACTTTAATTTACATTAATGATAGGTTAAATGCTAAAGATGTCTGTATCGGACAACAAGTATAAAGAAAATTTGAAAGATGCTGCGGAATTCCTACTTAAAGGAGGAACACTATTATCTGAACCATGCGAGAAATGCAGCGGGATACAAGTCAGAAAAAATAATGAAACTAGATGTATTATCTGTGGGAACACAAGTACCGCCGAAACAAGAGAACCAGATTCAGATCTCAATAGTTCAGATAAAAAAAACCATCATGATAGCATTGAAGCAAAGATTGGAATTAGATTGGCAGAACTTATTGGTAAGATTGGTACAGACGTGAATTTACCCGAAGAGGAACAAAGATTGAGAGTCATATACTATTATGTTAAACTCCTAGAAAAAGCTAATATTCTTACTGAAATATTAAGACAATCTAATCTTGGCAAGAAATAAAACGGAATGTATTTAAGAGATGATTCTTCAAGAACTTTCACATTGGGTGAAGGAAAGAAGAAAAATGCACCGTTGCCTGCATCAAGCGCAGGTTTATTGAGGTTTTTTGAAGATGAAACCCGGGGTGTAAAAGTAAAGCCGGAAGTTATCTTAGGTGTTACCGGTGCACTAATCGGAATATCAATTATAATTAGACTCGTTTTTCCAGTATAGAATTTCAATTGTAACTTAATTGATAAGTGAAGATAGTGTAACTGATATTCATAGAAGATGGTATTTTACACTTCTAAATCCCTCTTCTTACAAAACTTCGGCAATTATTTCTATAATTTCATCATTAGCGATCATATGTATCAATCATGCATCGTTTTCAGTAACAGAACTGCTCATTCATTTAATTCTAAACGTTGTCATCATTACTGTTGGATTTGTTCTGGATTTATTCTTACTTAGAGGAACACCAACGAATAAAATCTCAAAAGTAATTCATGTTGCGGCCTTCTCAAATTCTCTCTGGTTAGTAACTATTATGCTAGGAGTTTTGGCAAATATTATCTTTAACAAAAATGCAAGCATTCTTAATTATTCTATCGGAGGATTATTCATAGCTAGCGGACTTCGCTACGGTATTTTTACATCAGTCTTTGGAGCTAAAATGCCTAAATCAGTTTTAATTTCATTTGTATTGCCTATTATACTCTTTTCTAACTTGTTACCTTATACCAATACATTTATTCTGCAGGATTATCCAGGAGCGCTTGTTTTAGGCTCAGTTATCTATATTGTTGGAGTAATATGGTCTATACTAGCTGATAGAGCAGGATATCCACATCTAAAAAGTACATTCAGTATTCTACAGGCGTTTCTATCGGCCTGGACAGAAAGCAAACAGGAAAAAATGGAAAACATATTTGACTCGAGATCTAAAACAGATAAAATAAAAACTATGATGGTAAAATTTGAGAGCGATAAGGATAAAAGCGTATTTGTTATCTTGCCTGATGTACATCCGGGACCATTTAATCCAATTGGAGGAAGCGATTTGCCGCACAAGATATTTAGATTTTATGAAAACAACGCGATAGTTCTCCACAGTGTTTCTGACCATTCTAAAAATCTACCTACAAGCGGGGAGGTTGATAAATATCTCGAATCGCTAAAAAGTTCCGCTTTCAAGAACACAGCCAATGAGTGTTCTTTGCCTTTACAAATAAAATCAAATGATTTTACTCTAACCTGCATAAATTTTAAGACCATTGTTATCATGATAATTTCAAAGGATACTGGCATGGAAGATCTGCCGTATTCCATTCGAGAAAGAATTGAAGTATGTGCCACAGAATTGGGATACTCTGGCATCATGGTCATTGACGCGCATAATGGGCTCGGAAAACGGATAATATCTCAAGATGAAGAAATAATCTGTAACCTTGCACTTGAAGCGTTAACTAAACTCAAGGAAGGTCCCTATCACTCATTCAAAGTTGGATACGCAAACTCTTTGAATTCAAGTATTAACTTTATTGAACTTGGGGGAGCGGGCATTGGTGTTATCAATTTTCAAATTGATAATCATGATTACCTAATTGGTTGGTCGGACTCTAATAATCTTGTAAATGGACTGCGAGAAAAAATTCTGAATGAACTAAACAAACAAGGTTTGAATATGTTAGAAATTTGCTCGTCAGACACACACTCTAGCTCTGGTAAAAGAACACGTCAGGGATATTATGCTCTGGGTAATGTTACCACTGATAAGGATATTGTTTGTACCTTTAAAGAAATCTCCCAGCTGGCATTATCCAATACAAAATCGACGTCTGCCAGTTCTTCATATTTTGAGGGCTATTCGGAATTAAAACTAATGGGTAGTGACCAATTTGATAATTATGCAAAGGCGTTGAATAAGTCAATGACCATAACAAAAGTCTCACTTGGCATCACTGTTGCTCTATTTGTAATCATGTTGTACATTTCTTAATTTAATCACGGGGAGGTGGCGCTACTTTTTATTCATACGTTCTCTTTTTTTAATTACACTGTGATGCAGGTTTTTTCTATATTCTTCCACATATTTTGATATGTTTTTTGAACTTAGTGCCAAGATTTGACACGCCAATATGGCCGCATTCATAGAACCGTTTATTGCAACACATGCCACGGGAACACCAGTCGGCATCTGAATAATGGAAAGCAAAGAATCAATTCCATCTAAATTATGACTCTTTATAGGAACACCTATGACTGGTAAAGTAGTCAGCGATGCGATCATGCCTGGCAAATGCGCAGATCCTCCAGCTCCTGCAATTATGACCCTTAAGCCGCGTTTTCTTGCACTTTTCGCATATTCGAACATTAGTTCTGGTGTTCTGTGGGCTGAAACTATCTGCATTTCATACGGAACATGGTTCTTGTCTAAAATTTCTGATGCCTGGTTCATAACCTGCAGATCAGAATCACTTCCCATAATTATGCCAACAAGTGGCTTACTTTTCTTGTTAATTTCCACTTCGCTTTCCAATTGTTAACAACTTCTTTACTCTTCTAGCTCTAGATAACGCTTCCTCTATTCTTTCTGCTGTGACCGTAATATGACCCAATTTTCGCTGGGGTTTTGAGATCCTTTTACCATACAAATGTAGTTTAAGACCAGGAACGGAAAAAGCTTTTTCGATTCCTTTCAACGAGTACTCTCCAGAGTAATTAGGAATCCCCAAAATATTTATCATAACAACAGGAGATAGCAATCTGGGTTCTATTAGAGGGAGTCCAAGGATGGCCCTAATATGTTGTTCAAATTGCGAAACGCTACATGCTTCGATTGAATAATGACCCGAGTTATGAGGTCTAGGGGCTATTTCGTTAATCATTATATTATTATCTCGCAGAAACATTTCGATACCAAATATACCAACGCCTCCTAATGCTCTTACTACTTTTTCGGCTATCGACTTTGCGTTAGATTCAACTTTTCTATTTTCTCCTGACGGGACTATGGTTGTGTCCAAAATTCCATTTGTATGAATATTCTGAACTACTGGAAATGATACAATTTGTCCTCGAGTATTGCGAGCAACCATCACGGATATCTCTTTTGTGAAATGAATGTATTGTTCTACCATACACCTCCTTCCTTCAAAATATTTAATTCCTCTTTCAACATCACTAACCGATCTAAGCAAAAAATTTCCTCGTCCATCATAAGAATCCTCACAGGCCTTTAATACTGATGGATAACCAAATTCCTTACAGATTTTTTTTACTTGATCTACTGAAGTAACTTCTTCAAATGCAGGAACCGGTATATTTTTTGCCCTCAAAAATTTTTTTTGTCGAAGTTTGTTTTGAATTGTGTTTAGTACGCCAGAAGCCGGATGAATCGTATGGCCTTTAGATTCCAAATCTCTTAATACTGAAGAATTCGCAAGTTCAATCTCATAAGTTAATACGTCAACTTTATCGGCTAGTTCCAAAATAGATTTTGCATCTTTAAAATCACTTACTATAATTTGATCAGCAAGGGATGATGCAGGACAATTCTTATCAGGATCCAAATACGCAAGTTTCATCGACATTCTTTTTGCCTCGATTCCAATCATTTTTCCAAGCTGTCCTCCCCCTATGATTCCCAATGTAATACCGTTAGGAGACAATCCATATTTGTAAATGGAAGGCGAGTGCTTCATCCTTATAATACAAATTAATTACAAATTTAAAGTATCTAAATTTCTTTAAACTTTAAAAGTTTATAGCTCTATTATTTATGGTATGAGTCTCAAAGGAAAAGTTGCGATTGTAACAGGTGCCGGCGGAGGGGTAGGAAGGTCCACAACTGAACGGCTACTTAAGGAAGGTTGCAAGGTGACTCTTGTAGGCAGAAGCCGCTCAAAATTGACAAAAGTTATTTCCGATAATGGTGATAGTGGTAATCTACTTGCAGTAAGCGCGGATATTACAAAGGAGGCAGAAGTGCTGAATGTTATTGAACAAACTATATCTTCATTCGACACTGTGGATATTCTTGTAAATAATGCTGGAGTTCTAAATGACCCAATTCCTTTTCATCAAATGAGTGAGGTTCAATGGGATAATCTCATATCTACAAATCTCATCGGAACTTTTCAGATGACCAAGGCAGTGCTACCAATAATAATGGAAAAGAAAAACGGAAACATAGTAAATATTTCATCATTGTTGGGCATACGAGCTATTCCAAATGTTCCTTTATCAATTTATGGCGCTACCAAAGCTGGTATCATAATGTTTACAAAAAGTATTGCAGTCGAGTATGGTCCATACGGAATTAGATGTAATTGCATTGTGCCATCTACAATAAGAAGTCCTATGATTGAACCCTATCTACAGGATGAAAAGTCTAAGGAACTTTTGGAATCATCGTTTCCGCTAAGGAGGATTGGAAATACTAGTGATATTTCAGGAGCCGTAGTCTATTTATGTTCAGAAGATGCCAACTGGATTACAGGAATTACTCTAACAATTGATGGTGGATTTTCAGCGAAATAAATAAACTCTAAAAAATTAATTAATATTTCAAGAGTTAACCAAGGCAGACTTTCTCTGCCTTATTAACGGGATTATCTTATCTACTATTATTTCATGAAAATTGTCTGTTCCTGCGTCTAGGGACAGTATTATTACAAATGATAATTTTCTGTTATCATCAGTGATCGGTATAGTGGCACGAATAAGTTTAGAGTAGTGAGAACTAGCATACTGTATTTTTCCCAATAAGACTTCCCATCTTAGTCTCGTAAACTGTCTAGTAGCGGCAGTAATAGCATACTGAGCTCGTTCTTCGGAAGAGAGTAACGGTTTGATACCTTTGCGGTGACTAATGTGCAGTATTACACCATCTTCATTTGTAATTCCTGCAGATCTAATTGAAGAATCGACTTTGATTATTTCCTGGCACAGCGACTTGAATACTGAATTTCTCAATAGCAAAAAATTGACAATCGGTAATTTTAATGTCATGATTTTAGCTCATACCGTGCGATACATTAGATGAATTGCCTGCTTGCAGTCTTTTTACCTAAGTTGGGGGAGATCTAATATTTAGGAGCCCATCATTCCTGGCATCTTGATGGGAGTTCGATATCCTGTTGTAATATTTATGCCATGGTCAGCAATGATTCTGACCGCGTTCAAGTTACTTCCTTCCGGCGGAGAGAGAGATATTTTATCTCCTGGATTAATAGTGTGAATTGTTTCGTTCTTGATATCATAGAATACTACCACATTGGTAACTGGCTGCTTTCCTGCGTTTGTTAGAATTATCCTGCTATTTGTGAATAGTGATTGATCCTCTCTCATTGCATCTACTTGTAGACTATAGTCAGGACGCTGGTAGTATTGAATCACAAAATAAACGAGAATAGATAACAAAACTACTCCTGCAACACTGTAGAGGAGAAGATTCAGTTTCGTCAACTAAAATTAGTTCGATTTTCAAATATTTAAGTAATTTACTGGAACTTGAGAGTCTTTCAAACGCTACTAATCTTTATCCTAACAAACTGCACATTTGAAGCGTAATCATGTGTCTCCCTTTACTTCGGCCCGAGTCTTGAATACAGGCTTTATTCCCAGTGGCTTATAATTTCCAGTAGAACAAGAAAAGCACAATTCCTTTTCATTTATCCCAATAGCCTCTGCCAAAGTAACAGTGTCGTTGTAAATTACTTTATCCGCTCCAATGCTTTTCGCAATTTCAGATTCGAGTTGGAGATCACCTTGTTGTTGATTTTGGAAAGCCAAAAGTTCATCCTGGGACGGGAAATCAATTCCTGCATAACATGGATATTTTATTGGCGGAAAAGTAACTATGAGTGTAATCCTTGATGCCCCAGCAGATCGTAGAATCTTTATGATTGATTGTGAACTTGTCCCTCTAACTATGCTATCGTCAATCACTACCACGTTTTTATTTTTGATTACTTCGGGTATTGGAATAATCCCCTTGTTAATTTCAACGCGCTCTCCATGATATGGTTCAATAAAACTTCTCATGGAACCTTTCTTCCTGTATCTGTCTTTTAATAAACCCTCTTCAAAATGGATTCCAAGTTCTTCAGCGTAACCTAGGGCCGCAGGTCTAGCTGAATCTGGAACTGGGATGACTACATCCGCATCGTGTACAGGATACTTTCTTGCTAGATTGTGGCCCATTTTCTTTCTGGCCTCGTATACATTGACACCTTCTATAACAGAGCTTGGATGTGCGAAATAAGTAAATTCAAACGCACAGTGTGAATGATACTCACTAGTAGCAAACTGCTGGCGTTCAATACCTTTTGAGCTCAACTTTAATAATTCTCCAGGTTGGATATCACCTATTAGATTACCTCCAACAGTATCGATTGCACATGATTCAGATGATACCATATACGTATTAGTATCTTCAATATAACCAAGTACTAAAGGTCTGAATCCGCGTGTATCACGGACAGCATAAACAGAACCGTCATCGGTTAAAAGAGTAAAGCAAAAAGAGCCTATCATTTCCTCTTTTAGTACCCGAAGTGCTTCAACCATGCTATCATTTTTTTCAAGATGCATCATTAATCTTTGTGCAGCTAGCAGTGTATCAGTCATTGTTTGTGGAGAAAATGTGCAACCACCAACCATATTTGATAATTCTTCAACGTTGGCTATTGTACCATTATGTGCAATGCACAAATCTTTGATTTTTAGAGGCTGTGCATTATCTAGATTACTTTTTCCAAATGTGGAATATCTCACATGACCAATAGCGGCATGGGAATTGAATTTTCTGATAATGCTTCTAAAATTTCTTGACGCAGATACCAAGCCCAAATTTTTGTATGGAGATTTTGAAGGTACGGCGAAACCCCAGGCCTCTTGCCCTCTGTGCTGTAGTGAACGTAATGAATCAATTACATATGGTATCACATTATGATGATCCAGAGAAAAGAAACCAATGACTCCACAATTCTCATGAACCATTATAGATCATCTCTTCTTGATTCATTTAATTAAAACTTACTCCAAATAAATTTGTGACTAGGAGCCGTCCATTATTTTGTTCATTGCATCGTAGGCTTTATTTAACTCGCCTATCGTTAAGCCTATTATTTGTTCACCCGAGTCACGCAAATTCAATGTCTCGGTTTCATTAACCTTACCTATTTCCGAAAAGACACATTTTCTATTCTTTAATATTCTCTTGACTTTATCTGCTTGGTTGGTTCCAATTATAAACCTGGAATGGCTTTCTGAAAAGAGCAGATGGTCATGTCGTGCACAACCACTTGGAATCTGTTCCATGTTAATGTCTATACCTAGATTACTAGAAATGGCTAATTCAGCTAATGCAACTCCGATTCCACCTTTTGAACAATCATGTGCAAATTTGACCAATCCTTTTTGTATTAATGCCAACACGGCCGAACCATTTTTCTTGTCAGTCTCCAAATCTACCTTTGGTACTCTTCCGTACTCGAAGCGAGATGTTGCATCAAAGTATTCGGAACCACCTAATTCATCCTTTGTTTGTCCTATGATAAATAACGTATCTCCTGCATTTGCAACATTGCTTGTAACATGTTTTCGATCTCTGATTAACCCAATGGTTCCAATAACAGGCGATGGTTTAATAGGAGAATTCATTGTTTCATTGTAAAAACTGACCTTACCTCCCACTACAGGGATGCGCATAAATTTACAATAATCTATTATAGCTTCAATTGACTTCGTGAAGGTCCAATATATTTGAGGGTTTTCGGGACTGCCAAATTGCAAGTGATCGATGATTCCAATTGGTTCTGCGCCTGTAGATATGACGTTTCTACACGCCTCAGACAAACAACCTAATGTCCCCTGATAAGGATCAAGATAACAGTGTTTTGAATTTCCATCTAATTTTATAGAGACAAATTTGTTGTCATTTACTCGAATCACTGACCCATTTGCTCCCGGCTTTATAACCGTTCTCAGACCAACTTCATGATCATACTGCTGAAAAATCCAACTCTTATTACCAACTGTAGGATTTGACAGCAATCGAAGCAATGTCTTACCATGATCATCGACCTTGTAATGATGACGACTCATTTTGTTCGGAATTTTTAGATATCTAGGTTTCTTTGACTTTCTATTTGCAGGAGGTGCATTAACCATCAAATCACACGATATATTGGCAATTGGTTTTCCTCTATAGAGGATTTTCAGTTTATCATTACCTTTTACTTTACCAATGATTGAATATGCTATACCATACTTATTGAAGATGTCTTTAAAGCGAGACAACTTTTTCTTGCTTATGATATATACCATTCTTTCCTGAGATTCTGAAATCATTATCTCATTTGGCGAGAGATCAGGTATTTTGGTATGTACTGCGGACAACTCAACTTCAATTCCCCTGTCTACTAGGTCGGACAACTCTGAAAGACAACAAGATAATCCTCCGCCTCCGAGATCTTTCATGGCGTTAATGCACTTAATATCTGAAGCTTCTATAGTCGCCTCGATCAATAATTTCTCCAAAAATGGGTCAGGAATTTGAACAGCAGATCTATCTTCTTCGTCGTCCAGTAGTTTTGAGGCAAAAGAGGCTCCGCGTATTCCATCTTTTCCCGTGGGATTCCCAGCAAGTATCACAAGGTCATCTTCTTCTGCATGATTGGAAATAATCTGATTCTTCTTGCCAAGACCAATTGCAGCAACGTCGACTAGGCAGTAATCCTTGAAGGAGTTATCAAATTCAATATCCCCTCCAACCGTTGGAATTCCTATGCAATTACCGTAATCAGCAATCCCATTTACTACATTCTTAAACAGCCATTTGGATTTTGACGCGTTACTATCTTCAACTATAGAAGAAAATCGGAGCGCATCTAATAGAGCAATTGGTCTTGTTCCCATAGAAATAATGTCCCTTATTACTCCACCAACTCCTGTTGCGGCACCTCCATATGGCTCAACAGCAGAAGGATGATTATGGCTTTCAATATGAATGGTTATTACGTCTTCATCACCAATGTCTAATACCCCCGCGTCATATCCTGGACCTACTATTACTCTTTTACCGCGAGATGGTAATGATCTTACAAATTTTTTGGACGACTTGTATGAACAATGTTCTGACCATTCTGCATCTATCATATCAATTTCCAAAAGATTAGGTTTCCTACGCATTTTTTTTAGCAAATGACTTTCTTCTTTTTTTGTTAGCATTCTACATCAGTTAAATCAATTCTCTATGTATGGGGTTAAAAAATTTTTCAAGGATAGGAATATCAATCGTGCATTACTATTTGTTTTATTGGGCGAAAGGATTGATTCCGATGCCCGCTCCGGATGCGGCATTAGCCCCATAACGTTTCCCCTCTTATTGCAAACTGCTGCAATCATCTCAGTAGATCCATTAGGATTCTGATCTTTATACTTGAAAACAACTTGGTTATTTTGATGTATCTCTTTTATCTTATCATCATCTATTACATATCTGCCCTCTCCATGCGCAATAGGTATCTTGATCTTATCATTTAGTTTAAACAGATTTGTAAATGGTGTGTCAACATTTAACACCTCCATTTCTAACCATTTGCATGAAAATTTTAATTTTTCATTTTTAACCAGTGCTCCTGGCAATAATCCAGCTTCAACTAGTATTTGGAACCCATTGCAAATTCCAAGAATTGGTAATCCTTCGTTAGCTTTTTTCGTTATTGCTTCGACTATGGGGCTTTTAGCTGCTATGACTCCTGCCCGTAGTCTATCTCCATAGGAAAATCCTCCCGGCAAAATTAGAGCATCATAATCATCTATCGTTTTTTGTGTATGCCAAACATATTGAGCATTAATGCCTATAACGTCATTCATAATATGATGTACGTCTCGGTCGCAGTTACTCCCTGGAAAAACAACTATACCTACCTTCACTTAGACTCCACCTAGCTGTCAAGAACTAGTAATTTTAATTTATTTGTAATGCCATGGTCAGGTTGTGACAACATGGGACTATATTCCGATTCATCTTTTCATTTGGGACTTAGGTTTTTATTTTGATATGTATTAAGATTATCCATTGAACGATAGAGTGCAGGACATAATGACAAAGAACGTGATTTCGATTGATGAGGGAATTACAGCAAAGGAAGCTGCTATTATTATGACTGAAAAACGTATAAGCTCTCTTATCGTGGAGAGAGAAAACGTTCCTATAGGTATAATCACAGAGAAGGATTTTGTCAAGAAAATCTGTAATAAGGATCTAGTTTCCTCTAAAGTCAAGGTTGGAACAATAATGTCCAAAATACAAACTTATGCGAGTCCCGACACTCCAGTGGAGGTAGCGGTACAAAGAATGGTTAATCACAAAATTCGTAGGCTGCCCATATTATCAGACGGAAAGGTTGTGGGTATTGTTTCTGTTACTGACTTGGCAAGACAACTGAGAACAATTCTACTGGTAGATGGCATCCTATCGGATGAAACCTGAATATAAAAGACATCTGATGAACGATAGGCAAAATATAATAATTACGCAGTACCTTCGTTCTGGATATGAAAAAATTTTTTGCAATTTCTATACTTATTTTCACAATTGTAATCATGCTACAAAATAATTCATTATTTGCGCAACCATCAGTTAAAGATTCTAATCTTAAAGTTGAGGCTTTCGTAAGTGGTTTGTCATCTCCTACCAGTATGTTATTTGTCGATGAAAATAATATTTTGGTGTTGGAAAAAGATGGAAATGTAAGACTGGTTAGCAACGGAATGCTTCAATCACAGCCATTGGTATCTCTAAATGTTGATATTAAGAATGAACGCGGACTACTAGGAATAGAAAAAGTTGGAGATAATGTATTTTTGTATGCAACCGTAAAGGACGGTCAACTTATCAACAGAATTTACAAATACACATTGGCACCTGGTCCAGAGTTAACAAATGAACAACAATTTAAGGATCTTCCTGCAACTCCAGGCACCAATCATCAAGGAGGAAAACTAGTTGCGAGTAAAGATGGATATCTTTATTCAGTAACGGGAGAGCTTCAACGGAATGGAAAAGACCAAAATATAGTTAATGGTCCAGATCCCGATTTTAGCGGAGCAATTTTAAAAACTAATGCAAAAGACGGTACTCCAGCTCCTAATAATCCCTTCAAGAGTGACAACTCGAAAGATCCTATAAATTGGTATCAAGCATATGGAATAAGGAATAGCTTTGGACTCGGAATAGATCCTGTTTCTGGCGCCTTATGGGACACAGAAAACGGTGAAAAAACATTCGATGAAATTAACTTAGTTAGTCCCGGATTCAACAGTGGATGGAAATCTACAATGGGTCCAATATCTGAGAATGGAATTTCCCAGGATGATCTGGTGAATTTTCCAGACTCAAATTACAAGGATCCAATTCTAAGTTTTAGGAGTTCAATTGGCATCACAGATATTGAATTTTTAAATTCGGATAAATTGGGGACGGAATACACAAATAACGCATTCGTAGGTGATATTAGATATGGTAATCTTTATCGATTTGAGCTAAACGACGACAGAGTAGATTTCAAATTTAACGATCCCGGACTCGATGATCGGGTAGTAGATAATAACAAGGAACTCAATTCGGTAATATTTGGTAAAGGCTTTTCTGGCATAACAGATATAAAGACAGGGCCAGACGGGCTGCTTTACGTCTTGTCATTTGAGGATGGTACGATTTACAGAATTAGCAAGTGAAATATCAAATATTTTGATACTTGAAAAGGATTCTTGGTGGAGAAACCACCATGATTATCTTTTCTAAAGATTAAACGTTATCAATTTGAAAAATTCTTATTTTTTGTCCTGCAATAATTGCATTTAGTAACCTTCTTCCGCTTTCCGATCTCTTGTCTATTTTGATTCGCGATTTTTTACCAACTTGATTTGCACAAACAAATTCATCATCTATATACAAATTTACTTTATTACCGATTGTTTCTTCTTCTAGCTTTATAACAACTCCATTACCAGATTCACTTATTTCAAAAAATATTTCTTTGCCTAGAGTAGGGGTCTTCATTTCCACGTCTATCTTTATGCCAAGCATGTCTTCGAGTTCGTTGACAGTTGTTCCTCCTTTTCCAATTATTCTGGGAATTACATCTTTCTGGACTTTAATTCTCACCTTGTTGTCCGATAGGATTGAAATCTCGGGATTGGGATCAAATCGTCTTATTACATCTCTGATCTTCGATTCTGCAAGTTTGTATATTTTGTTCTTGTTTGCTTCGTCAGTTGGTTCAACTGGCACAATTACATTTTCTTCACCGTATGTGTATATCTCATATTCTGTTAGTCCGGTCAAAAAATCTTTGACTTCAACTACTGGCCTGGCAAGATCAGCTTCTATCATCTTGTAGGGTACTTTAACTGTGAGTGATATTTCATAGACTTTCTTCACCGTGCCTGCATCCATGAAAATTATTGTGTCCAGAATTTGAGGTATCATACCTAATTCTATCCTACCAATAAATCTCTGAACCGCATCCAATGGTTTGCTCGCATGTATAACACCAATCATTCCAACCCCAGCTAATTTCATATCAGAAAAGACTTGAAAATCTCTATATCGCCTTATCTCGTCAAAAATGGTGTAGTCGGGACGTACTAGTAAGAGAATATCTACGGCATTCTCAAAACTTCCTTCAAGCGGACCATACTGGGTTACTTCCTTTGGTACTTGTAAATCTCTGGGCGATTCAAATGTTTTCACTATTTTATTCTGCATGACATAAAACTCTGCAAGGCTGCTTGCCAATGTACTCTTTCCAGAACCAGGAGGGCCAGCTATAATTATTCCTTCCACATTTGATGTTAGCCTCGCCAATAGTTTTTCACTCAGTCCATAATCTTCCAATGTCAATTTTGCTATCGGTCTTACAACAGTAATTTCTTGGGCTTCTGAGAATGGTTCTTTAGTAATTGCAATTCTATATTTACCTAATTGAATAACAGTAGCCCCGTCTTTATTGATTTCCCTCAACCCCTTCTTTAGGCGCGATTGTTCTAAAATTTCTTTTGTTATTTCATCCACTTCCTTAGATGACAGTTTCCCATTTTCTAATTGTACGACTTTCCAATTGCCAGGTACTCCTCTTTTTGCAAACGGGCTTGTACCTTCCTTGAGATGAATACTCATGGTATCGTTATCAAAGTATTTTTCAAATCGTAATTCTGAATTCTCTTTGGGGGAACTAAGTAGCATGGATTTTATTCCATGTGCTTCTGACACCAAATGTTGAATATAATCACATGTTATGAGAGTCGCATCATTTTCTAGAGCGACGTCTTTTATTATGGCGTCGATTCTTCCATGTTTTGCCAGTCTAATTTCTTCGATAGTTGGCCTTGTTCCAACAAATTCCAGATTTATTTTACTTGTCTTGCATACATCTCTAATCTTTTTTATTTGAAGCAACCCTTCAATTCCCTGTGACCTATTTGTAGAGGCCTGTGCTTGAAGTTCGTCAAGCACTGCGATGGGGATAATAATTTGGCTATTTGCAGAAATCCTGTCCCGTAAAATATCTGGAATCTTACCTTCGATTATTGCGCTTGTATCTAAAACGTATTTATCAGTCATCTAAAATACAGTTAAAATTCCTAGATTAATGTGTCTTTTTATAGTCTAGGAGTATTGCTTGGCATGAACTTATTTACATATTCCTAACACTAGGACTCATCAACACAATAAATGGTCTGGTTATTACTTCCACCATTTGACTGCGACAAGATATTCACTATCAAAGTAGCAATCTTTTCTTCATCTGGCTTGCTACCTTCAATATTACCCGCTAATATCAAATTTTGTCTTATATTGGATTTTACCACATCTCTTAATTCCTGATTAACAGTTGCATTGAATGGTCTCAAAGCACCTCTAAAAATTTCAGACCTAGCCCGCACGACGCCGGAAATCTTATCTCCCACTGGTGAATCAGGACCTATAATAATTACAGTTCCATTCGAATCTTTGAACATAGATGGTTCATCAAGTGCACCTTCGGGGACCATATGTAATACTGATTCTCTAGTTACTAATGCGGGAGCAAGAAGGTATTTTTCTACGATCTTATCCCACTGTGCCCTACTAAGTGACTTTAGTGCGGCGTCGTATTCATAATCTCCAGTCAAAAAGACCACTCCATCTATCGCGGAAAATTTTTCTCTAATTATTCTAAGCATTTCCTGAACCGATTGCTCATTTGTCAAGTTAACGGAATGAGTATGAAACTCTTTGTAGAAACTCAAATCTTTGGGGTCTCCTGTTAAGATGACCAATTGTTTTATTTTTTTCACAAGAGAATTCGCAATATTTTTTGCCCGATTTAGATCTTTTTCCTTTGAAGAGTTTACTATAAGCACAATAACTTTATTTGAAATATCAATTTCCTTCTGATTAGTAAAGGTTCCAATTATTGGTCTTGTAGGATAGAATACTCTGTCATTTGGTACTATCTTTCCATTTAATAATTTGCTCATCTTTTCAGATGAAAGATTAAGTACCATATCTGCTACTTGTTCCTGTGAGAGAAACTCATTATCCACTATCATCTTCTTTGTATTCATCTGTATCTTTTCAGCAATTTGCTGCGTCTTTGATAGTAGCTCTCCTAAGGATGATACGAGTTCAACTCTATCTTTTTCGTTTTTTATCCTATTGCTAAATATTTGCTGCACTACCATATCCATTTCATTATCAATAGTAGATTGTTCTTCTCCTAATACATTCAAAAGTCGAGACAATGCTTTCTCTATTTCTGCGGATGAAAGTCCGGGAAATCCACCGATGCGCAAGAATTCAGCAGCTGCCTTAGGATATACTGTTTTGTATATTCGATCTGAGTGAACCGGTCCGGGATTTGTTGCTACTGATTGGATTCCATCGGGCACCAACTCCCATGCAAATGCTTCTGCCAATCTATTTTTGGCTCCTTGGGCACTAGTGTAAGGAGTCCTAAATCTATACGGGCGCTGTTCATACTTGTTTTCTTCTGTAAAAAAAGTAGAGATGGTAATTACCTTTGAGCCTTTTTGCATATTATCAATGCATTTGATTGTTGTCCAAAATGTACCAGTTAGATGGATCATTACACATTCTTTGAAATCTGAAAAATTGGAATTAGTAAAAAGTTTCACAGGTCCCGAAACCCCTGCGTTATTTACAAGTATATCGACATTGCCCATTTCTTTTGCGATAGTGTCAAACATGTTCGATATTGCTTGTTCATCTGAAACATCTACACCGGGGAATATTTTGATTTTACCAGAACTTCCTACACTTGAAATAAGACTTTGTAACTGCGATTGAGTCTCTTCCAGTGGTTCTTTCCTTCTTCCAAGCAGTATAATACTAGCGCCATTTTCAGCAAATTTCTTTGCTATAGCTTGACCTATTCCAGTTCCACTTCCGGTAACTACTACGACCTTGTTTTCAAAAGCAAGTTCAACCAAGTATGACCCTATCCCCTTGAGGCATAAGTTCAAGGCATATCTAATACATTATTAAATATAACGAGCTGGAGGGCGGATTCGTTATAATCGATTTAAATGGAGATAATTTTATTAATTCAATTCTTTTCAAACAATTTATTTATTAGTATAAAAATAGAAAAGGCATGTCTGATGATGAACATTCGACAAGATCAAATGATAAACATGATAAGCACGAAGAGGGAGAAGAGTCCGATACCTTCAAGAAACAGGACATAAATGAATTATTTGCCTCTCAAATGGTGGCTGAAGGCTTGGGCGCCGAAGCAATCCCAATAGGTTCCTTGGGACTGGAAGGTGAAGAATATTATAACAATGATATTGGCTCAAATCCTCGTCTAATTACTAACCGCGGGTGTATAAGGGTAAAAGGCAAGGAAGTTAGCATAATTCAAATCATTCAAAAGAACTGACTAGGCATTTATTGGGTGTTTTTATAGAATTGTCACTTTTCATACAATTAAAACACCGATTTTAGCGCTTTAGGTAATATGTCATTCAAGCTCTCCACCAATCAAAACTAAGAAAATACACTTTACTCGGCTTTGTATACGTGATAGCTAAAATGTATTGCTTTTTTACTGTAGTCGCTAACCTTCCCGCAAGCACGATTCCAGTCGCAGTTATGTCTTGTTGACTATCTACAACTTGTACTAAATATGGCGCATGGTCAATTCCAGGACCATGTTCGTAAACAGCAAAATCGCAACCAAATTTAATACCGGGAGAAACAACATACCCTACATCTCTCAATTTTTTGAACACTAGATATTTTATGTCAAAATCGATATACTGTTTTCTGCATATTTGCTTCATCTGTTTCAAAAGTATTTTTTTACCATTTACGTCGTTTATTGTAAGCATTCTTGACTCGACCAAATAACAGCCTTCAATTAAATCGAGAATTAGAGGTGTGTCAAAATCGACTCCCTTTGGCTTGTAAATCCCCAGTGGCTTACCATAGTAGCCTAGAGAAAAAATTGATCTTGAATCCTCAATGTTCCAAATTATGATTCTGCTCTCAATGAGAGTACCAGAATAAGATTTCATCACATGCTCAGAGCAAGTATTGTAAGGGAATCTGACGCCGCCTGACATTTATCAGCCATTCCCTCTATACCTTCTACTGCATCTTTGACGAGCAGAAGATCTTTTGTGTTTGGAATTTCGTTTAAGGCTTTAATTACAACTTTCCTATAGGAGTTATCAACTTTCCTTTCTATATTTTGTACTTCCTGTGCAAGTTCTATGGTGCTTGAAGGGTTTATGCTAAGAGCTCGCGCCATCTCGTTTAATTTGAAAATTGCTTCGACAACCATATTGATGAGTTCACTAATGTCTTCATCAAATTTGCCTTTCTTGAGGGCGGCGATCTTTATGTTTGAGAGCCTAAACGCAATTCCTGTGATGTATCCAGCTATGTCATCAATAATGTAGGCAGTCCTCAAAACATCTTCCCTGTATACCATGAGGCTTCCAGTGTCTGAAATTTCTCTTGTCATCTTACGTCTGAGATTTTCTACTTCTTCACCAGCATTTTTCATCCTTTCAAGAGACAATTCAGTCTCCTTATTTGTACCCTTTATTATGGAATCAGTAAGTGATGATAGATCTCTTGCTGCATTGAGAATATGAGTAATTTCATCGTGCAAAACAGCCAAGGCCTTTCTTTTAGCCTGTACTTCTAACTCTCCGTTATACATATACAGACTAAAAACGTTCAGACATTTTTAATCCTTTTCAAATTATAAATGTCAATTTATGATCAAATATCATGGATATCTGATGGAAAAATGTCAGTTAATCCTAAATCAACTTTTGATACAGACTAACTTGCTCTATTCGCCCACGTAACTACAGTAAATGTACTTACTGCAGATCCAATCATGCCTGCTACAAGAGCACCAATGACTGCCTGATTTACAAATTTCGGCATAGATGTGGTAAACCATTCTGCAATTCCTGGCATTGAAAGATATCCTGCAAAGCCGATCCCAAAGCCAATTAACCAGAATACAAAGACCGCAAAACCTCTAGACAATTTTATTTCTCCCTACTATTATTCCAACAAATAATCCAACACCCTGGCAGTCCATGGCACTTTTTGTAAAAAATGTATTAAATAATGATTGTCAAAAAATGTGCATTTGGCGCATTATTGATTTAATACATTTCTAATGTATTAAAAATCTGCAAGATCACGTAAATTACCCTGATACAAGTGCCTTTGAATCGAATTCAAACTTATTTAACCCGATATTTTAAGATACTAGAGTAATTGAGACTTGTTTTGTTGGGTTTTGGGGTGGTCGGCCAAAGTTTTGTTAAATTATTGTTGTCACATTCAGCAGATCTATTTAATGACTATGGACTGAAGCCCAAAGTAGTTGGATGTGCTGATAACGGTGGTATCGTGACTTCCAGCCAAGGATTAGACTTGGATAGGCTTTTGAGTGTGAAGAAGAAAAGGAAGTCAGTCATACATTATGGATCCAAGCAAAATAGCTCAATACTGGATGTTATTGAAAATATGGATGCAGAAGTAGTAATTGAATTGACTCCTACTAATATCAAAGATGGTGAACCTGGAAAAACCCATATTGTCACCGCAATGAAATCTGGAAAAAACGTCATTACAGTTAATAAAGGACCGCTTGCGTTAGAATTTCCTTCATTGGTGGAGTTGGCTGAGTACAATAGAATTGCATTCAAATTCAGTGGAACTGTTGGCGGAGGAACTCCTATATTGGAATTTGCAAAAAGATGCCTGAAAGGTGATAGAATCCTATCCTTTGAGGGGATTCTTAACGGTACGACGAATTATATTCTAAGTAAAATGTTTGAAGGACTAAATTTTTCTGAAGCCCTGCAAGATGCATCTGAAAAAGGATACGCTGAGAAGGATCCAACGCTTGACATTGATGGTTATGATGCAGTTGCAAAACTCGTTATTGCATCAAACTTGGTTATGAATATGAAATCAACGATGAATGATGTGAAGAGAACTGGTATTAGGAATGTCCAGGCATCGGATGTTACCCAAGAGCGAAAGAAGGGGAATGCAATAAAGTTGATCGCTACTTGTGATGGTAAAAACTTAACGGTTGAACCAAAGGCTATATCAACAAAGAATCCGATTTGCGTTGACGGAATTCTCAATGCTATAACATTTACCTGTCAACATTCAGGCCAACAAACAATCATTGGGAAGGGTGCAGGAGGTATGGAAACCGCAAGCTCCATACTGAGAGATTTGATAGATATTAGAAACATTATTCGATCGTGATATAATACCAGTTGGATCTTAAATCTTAAAAATTGTTATCAATAAAAGCCACAAGCAATTATAGGGTCTACTAAATGAATATTCTCACAAAACGGAACGATGCATCACAATAGGGCTAATTCATTAATTATCATTCTGAATTCATTCTGAATCTACTTTTTCATCTAATTGAGTGGCAGGAACTTTCATATCTATTTTTTCTATTCTACCTGTCAATGTCAAATGCACTTCATACCTCAAAACAGAATCAAACTCAAATCATATGGTTTGTAACTTATCTAGAACTGAATTAATCGATAGTAGATCTTGAGCTAAAAATCTTCTCTTTTCTAATAGTCTGTGTTTCATTACACGTCTATAACTTGCAGTATATTTCTTGTGTAATTTTACTATGTCCCATTCGTCAAGATCTCTGATAAATTGTCTTTCTTTAGTAGTTAGGCATGATGGCATTTCTTATACTCATCTGAGCTGATTACTTAATACAGTTTAACTTAAATCAGTAAGGCCACATTTACAAGTTTTATTCTGCTTAAATAACCTCTTTTGTTTAACGAAAAGCACACAAATCCAAATATGAATCGTCGATATCCGGAATGTGGATTTATCTACATACCACTCGTGCTTAATTTGTATAGGTCAATAAAAATTAAATTATATTATGATGTACACTATTGACTAATATTGACTCAGGTTACAACAAGCGACGTGAACAGGTTACGAATGGATTTCTTGAGTGTAAGGAATACTACTTCGATTATTTTTGAACCAATTACAATAGAAGACGCAGTGATGCAGTCTGACCCCTTTGGAAGTACTCCCAATTGGCATGTTGCACATGTTACTTGGTTTTTCCAAAAGATACTCGAAAAATACAAACAGAATATCGATGCTGATTTTATAAATACTGACTATCTCAATTCGTATTATCAGCGATATAGAAAAATATTGCCAAAATCTGATAGAGGAAAATACCCAAGACCAAAAGTTTCCGAAACTCTACAATATCGGTCTTTAATTGAAGAAATGTTTCTAAAATTCCTGGATAATCTGGAAAGAAACAACTCATTGACTAGAAATTTGGTTTATGATATTGAATTGGCCAATCAACATGAAATGCAGCACCAAGAGCTCTTAGTTTATGATCTTCAACACTATTTCCAAAGATTTGATGATGCAGAAGACAACTATCAACCTAAAATCAATAAAAGGCCCAACAGTAATCATGGTTCTAAATTAGAACAGGAGATGGTAAGAATACCAGGGGGCCTGTACGAGCTCGGATTTTCTGGAAGTGGCTTTTGTTATGATAATGAAGTGCCAGAACACAAAACCTATCTCAACGCTTATGAAATGGATACGCATCCTGTTACGAACAAGCAATTTATGGAATTTATCGATGACGGGGGTTACGAAGATTACAAATTTTGGTTATCAGATGGTTGGGACCTTGTTAATGAAAAGCGATGGAATTCACCGTTATACTGGCAAAAAATCGATGGCTCGTGGCACAAGAAAGATTTTGGAGGGATGAACAAGATTTCACCATATGAACCGGTTACAAACGTTAGCTACTATGAAGCAGACGCATTTTCAAAATGGTCAGGTAAACGCTTACCAACCGAAGCTGAATGGGAAAAAGCGGCAAGTTGGAATGAAGATTTAAACAAGAAGACTATCTATCCTTGGGGAGACGAGTTGCCTTCTGATGATCACGCGAACCTCTTGGAGTCTTGGAATTGGGCGCCTTGTCAAATTGGTATCTACCCTGGAGGAAAAAGTTACTATGGTTGTCAACAAATGCTAGGCGATGTCTGGGAATGGACCTCCTCTGAATATGTCTTGTACCCTGGATTTAGATCAAAGTTTTCGGAATACACGGATAAGTGGGCAATTAATCAAAAAGTCTTACGTGGAGGATCATTTGCAACTCCTAGATCACAAATTAGAAATAGTTACAGAAATTATTTCAAACCGCATGAAAGAATTCCTTTTTCAGGATTTAGATGCGTAAGGGATCTTCTTTAATAAAATCAAACTGTATTGTTGCTTTGGATCAGTAAAGTTTGCGATCACTTGAAGACCTGCGCTCTTAACTAATCTATAAAGTCTACGTTTTGAATATTTGTAAGAATTTTCTGTATGAATAGTTTCACCATGTTTGAAATTAATTTCCTTCCCAATGCCCCCGATTCGCACATTTTGATCCAACTTTGATTCTAAATGCATTTCAATTCTATGTTCTCGTAAATTATAAAATGACTTGTGTTCAAATGAGGATAAGTCAAAGTTCCCATCAAGTTCTTTATTAATTCTTGACAAGACATTCAAGTTAAATTGTGACGTTACGCCTCTCTTATCATCATACGCCCTCTCTAGAATTGATCTGTCTTTTTCAAGATCAAAACCAATCAATAATGCGTCGTCCCTGCGAATATACTTTGATAGAGCGTGTAAAAATGCTTTGGCCTCTTTGGGGTCAAAATTTCCAATACTCGATCCTAAGAATATTATTAGTCTTTTATCTGGAATGTTTTTTTTAATTTTCATAAACTCGTTTATTTTGATTAGACCCTTGACATAATCCGAACATACCCCGTAGATTCGTAAATTTGGATACTCTCTGGATAAATCTCTAATAGACTTCTTCAACATTTTAAGTGAAACATCAATGGGAAAGTACGAAACAGTTTTCCAATTTGCAAGAAACGGTTGTAACAGTATTCTAGTTTTCTGGGAATTTCCATTTCCAAGTTCAATAACGCTTATTGCTTTTTTGTCTAGCGCGTTAATAATTTCACTTGCAGAATTTTTTAATATCTGAGCTTCTACTCGATTAAGATAATATTCTGGTTGGTCACATATTTCTTCAAAAAGTTTTGATCCAATTTTGTCGTAGAAAAACTTGGGCGACACATGTTTTGGTTTATCAAGAAGTCCCTTTTCTACGTTCTCTGCGAATTCATTATTTATTATGAAATTTTCGTTGTTATAAATTAGCATTATATCTAAAAGTCACTCAACAAACTTAACAAATCTAATTCATTCAAATCTTTCAAATTTCATTTTCCTGACAATTTTTTTAGATATTGTAATCCAAATTTCAAATCTTTTTTGTAGTCTGTACTCTGAAAGGTAGGCTCGAAGGTAAGATACTTTGAATATTTTATCTTCTTAAGCGCTATAATGATTCTCTTAAAGTCAATGTGAGCTAAGCCTGGCATTTTCCTATTGTTATCTGAGATGTGAACGTGTTTTAACATTGTATTGGAACGTATTATGGCATTATATATTGAATCTTCCTCTATATTCATGTGGAATGTGTCCAGCAACATTCCTACATTTTCTTGATCAATTAAATCGATAATGTATTTAGCATCCTCAACTTCAGTGCAAACTGGAGTACTGTACCGGTTCAATGGCTCAATGAGTAATTGAACGTTGTAGTCCCTAGCAAATTTTGCCAATTCCCTTAAAGGCCTTATTGCGGAAGAAGTTAATTTTATTTTTTGCCATGGCAATAAAGTTTTGTGATTACTATCAGAAATAAGCGACTTGTCGCTAAAAAGGCAAATATTAAAAGTATTACCCCCAAGCCTGTGGCAAAGTAAAATGCATTTTTTTACATAGTTCTGGGCAGCTTTTAGTAATTCATTGTTAGTAGTTATGAGATTACGCAATTTTGAATGTCGGCTGCTATGTCCCCACATACCAGTTATTCCCGAAACTCCTATGGAATATGAATCAAGCATGTGGGACAAATTATCAATATCCAGAGAATCAGGTTCTCCATAGACTTCTAATGAGTCAAATCCTAGATTACTTAAATTTTCAAAAGTAGTCTGTATTGGTTCCATATTTCTGAACGATGATAGTGTAATTGAGTATTTCCAGGACATGTGCAATCAGGTGTTTTTATATCATACTTTTGAGATATTTGCCTATGGTAACAATACTTAAATTTTCAGAATCATTGGTATCGGGAATATTTTTCACATTTGACACATAGACCGGACCTAATTCGTCGTTTTGTGGCAATCTTCCGTGCGAACCTTTCACTAATTTACCGTTCAATGGTATTGATTTTGTAGATGGATCAAAGAATAATTCAACGGGATCATAACCAGGTTTTCTGTGAATGTCAACCCTCCTGGCGAAACTTGGTGATTTCAATGGATCAAACCACCAGTAATAACTAAACCATTTATCTCTATCTGACACTGCAATTAGGTCTCCGCTTCTAGAATGATTTATTCTGAATCGCTGCTTCAACTCGTCATCTAAAATTAGGTCGACACCTTTTATCCCTTCTAGTATCTTTTTCACAGAATTCCTATAATTTTCTTTTATGTATATGTGTGCCACCTGGTGGTCTACCATTGCAAAAGCTTTACTGGACTCGAGATCTAAATATTCTAGACCATCAATTTCTCTGATTGTGAGAATATCGTTCTCTCTAAGAACAGTATTCAATGGAATATCAGAAGTAACATCAGTAAATCCGTATTCTGAGAAAATAATGAACTGCGTATCTTGTATGATGTCCATCTCGGTCACCTTTTCAATTAATTTTCCAACTAAATCATCAACAAACTTTAGATCGTCTTTTAAATTGTTGTATGACGTCCCATTTTTTTGGAATGAATAGTCCAGGTGTGGAATATATGTAAATAAAAACTTTGGTCTCTCACTCTCAAACACAAGTTCAGTTGCCTGCATTATCCATTCACTAGATTTACTAGACGTAAAAGGACCCCAGTATGATGTTAAATCAAACTTTCCTATTTTTTCTGTAATTTTTTCGTAGAATCCTGGTGGCTTGCTGTAGCACCACATTATCATTCCTTCGTCCATGTGCAAGGGACGCGGAGTTATTACAGTATCTGCATTAGAGTACATTGTATTTTGCCAAAACAAAACTGCGGTCTTGTTAATACTACCGTTCATTTTTAGGGTGTCCCAAATTCTATCCGCCTGAACTAGGTTGCTTGATTGTTCCCAAAATGAAACTTCGTAATTTTGTTTATCAAATAATCCATTTGATATAATTCCATGCACATCTGGATACGTACCAGAAAGCAGGCTGCTCTGTACTGTACATGTTACTGCAGGAAATACTGTATCTAAATTCCTTGTTTCACCGCCTTGAGCAATTTTATAAATATTGGGCGTCGTAGTCTGAGAAATATGTCTTTTCTGCAAACCTACAACGTCGATTACTATTACATATTTAGCCATTGGAGTAATATGGATCTTATCAAGAATTTAATTCTAATTATTTCATATCAAGTCATGTACATTTTTTTTGCCAATAAAAGTAATGGTCCTGCAAGTGTCAGCACAACAAGACCTAACTCTATTTCAATTATTCCTGTTAAAAAAGTCGAATCAAGCACGATAATAGACAATATCATATTTTGGATTATTTGTTGTGTTCTTCTAGGATCTCTGCTGTAATTTCTACTGAAAGAAAAGATCATTATTGCCGAAAATAATGAAAGTATTATCAGCGATTCAAGTTTGAAAAATCCCATCAAGGAAGACACTATCAACGAAGAAATAATGATGCCAATTATGACTGGAGGAAAAAATAAATTTGTTTTATCTGAAAAACCATGAACTTCATGTCTACTCATGAACCCTATCAGGGATACGTAAGCAAATGTAATTACAAGTACACACGTCAAAGTAACAATTTGCGTAGAGGTATCAATGCTCCCAAAACTTACGCTTGCCCCTAACAGTATGTTCAAGACTCTTGCAAAAGCAACGGTGTATGGACCTACACGAGTATTTTTTAGATATTTATCATACCCAAAAATGGCCAATAATAAAATTGAGGAAATTAGTAGTGCCGGAATGCCGACCAGTAAAGATAAAATCAGTGCTATTGAAGAAAATATTACGACTAGAGTAATCGCCGATTTTCTTGATATTCTACCTGATGGCAGAGCCCTATTCGGCCTTTCTTTCTTGTCTATATCAAAGTCGTACAGATCGTTTAACACAATGCCAACACAGTACAGTAGGACTGAGATAGTAACTAATAAGAAAAATTGGGACAATGAGGTTATTGTGAACGACAATGACGAGACAGTAGCCATTCCAACCAGAATATTTGAAGGAAGTGTAAACAGATTTGGAAGTCTGACTAGAATCAGGTAATCTTTGATGCTGATTTTTTTCATAGATACCATTGGAATCGATTAAAATAAAATGGCAAATTCAAAGAGATTGTATTATTTACTGGCGTAAATATTCACTTCGTGACTAGGTATTGTCAAGTGATCTAATAAACTTCCTTGCTTCTTTGGCTGCATATGCAGGGGAATCTTGGTAAGGATAGAGTTCTACTGTGATAAATCCTTCGTATCCAATATCTTTGAGGGATTTAATGACAGAGGCTATATTTATGGCGCCCTTTCCTAACATAAGATGATTATGTGTTCTATCGGCTGCAATATCCTCCAAATGAACATGCTTGATATAATCTGATAATTGGGGAATGAGAATACTTGGATCTTCTCCGACGCAGAAAAAATGCCCTACATCGAAATTCAGTCCAATATACTCTGAATCAAAATTTCTTATAAATTGAATAAATTGCTCTGACTTTTCAATCAAAAGTCCTGGTTCCGGTTCAATAAGCACGTTCACCTTTTCGTTTTCTGCAATAGGTAATACCTCTCGAACACCATTTTCAAAAATTTTGAATTGTTCGTTTATGCTCAATCCATAATTTTGACTAGGGCCGCCTGGCTCTGTAGATATGTTGTTAGCACCTAATTTCCGCGCTAATTTTATGCAATCTATTGTATGATCTATTCTCAATTTCCTGAGTTTCGAGTCATTTTCAATCCAAGATGGATGGTGAGTATCTCCAATAGCAAAAAGTGTAAACGCATTTAGATTGGAAATGCCTATCTTCAAATCTGATAACAATTGCTTGATTTCCACACACTCCGCATCACTTAGAGTTTTTGGATACGCATGTGGCACATCACAAAGTATCTCGATTCCCCTGTAGCCTATTTCAGACAAGCAATTGATGGTCTCTTTTAGGGTATATTTTTTGAACGCATTTGTACTAAATGCAAATTCCATTTCTTCTTGTTAGGGTCTCCAAAGGAAATTAGGTGATTGCTTGAAAAATTCAAACGCATTGTAAAGTGTTACCTTTTCTATATCCTTGTTGCTGAATCCTTTTTTCTTCATTTCTCTGGCAACTAAGGGAACGCTTAAAGGATCCGATACTCCCCAATCAGCAGAACTATTAATCATGATCTTTTCAATTCCGTTTTTTTCAATTATGTCGATTGCTCTAGCGGGAGAAAGCTTTGATACTGGATATACAGTTAGGCCAGCCCAACAACCCAGTTCCAGAGTTTTCTCTATTGTTTCTTCAGTGTTATGATCAATAAGAATTTTGTTTGAAAATTCTAACATGTTCTTATTTTTAAGAACAGATTTTGTACGCTCTATACCTTCTTTCTTATTAACGTGGGGTAGATGAATCATAGTAAGCATGTCTTTTTTTAATGCAATATCTAATTGCAATTGGAATAATTCCTCTTCCAGGTCGTTAATCAAATTGTACCCAATTTCACCAATTGCTACTACTCTCTGTCTGTCTAAGTATTTTGACATTGCTTTAAGCGCATCAAGGGCGAGCGGTCTTTCTGTTGATTCTTTCGGATTCACAGATAAGCAGACGTATTGATCAATAGCAAATTCATTTGATCTTTGAGTTTCAAATGTTATCATATGTTCCCAGTAATCTTCGAATGTACCGACAGAGGTTCTCGGACTACCCAACCAAAAGGATGGTTGGACAATTACTTCAATACCAGCTTTTGACATTATTTCGTAATCATCGGTAGTTCTAGAGTACATGTGTATATGCGGATCAAAAAAACGTCCCAAAAGGATCACTCATATTGAAACTAATCCTTTTTTATATTTGTCTCGTGGATTTAAAAACCAAATGAGAAGCTTGAAATTAGTGCAAATTTCTTCTTTGTGCGAACTAATTTTCGCTTCCAGATTTTCTATCCTGTTGACATTCTATTGATAATGATCAAAAGACTTTTGTTTTTTAGCCCAAAGGGGAATAGCGGCACACTCTTTACATTCCAAATATACGTCTATGCTATTCTGCTTACTCAAAACTTTATCTAGTTGCTTGGCTATTATTCTTCGCTTCCCGCATACACTGCAAGTTGAGAAATTGCCTACGAGACTCATTTTTAATTGAATGATATTAATATCGCACACACGATATAAAGATTTACTTTTGTTTTTCGATCGACTTTTGAATATTATCCAATTCCTTGTAATGCTCAAAAATTATGGACATAAGTATTGGTTGAATTAGCACTGTTTTGCAAGCCGTTACTCCAGCAGCGTTGTATATGTGGGGATAAGCCATCATTTCATCAAATGCTTTTCTTTCACTTTTGTCTAATTGTTCTCTGAAAATTTTCCATTTACTAATTTCTCTTGCTGCTGCGCGTCTATAAGATGGAACTGTTCTACCCATAATTTATGATCCATGAGTACGAATTTAATGTCCAAGTCACCAAAACGGGGAGGAGGACAGGAAATAATTCTAGGAAATTGAAACCAAATTATTAACACATCGATAGAATGGCTATAATTTAGATTAAATAACCATGATTCAAATTATTTAGTTATACTTTGGATATTGATGAAAAAAATTATAATCTTTCTGTAGATATAGATAATATACATCTACGAAATCCAACAATGCTTGCTTCTGGCATCCTCGGTATATCTCAAAGTATTTTCGAAAGATTGTATGATGAGAATATAGGTGGTATTGTAACCAAATCAATCAGTGTGAATCCAATGAAAGGATATCCAAATCCTACTGTGGTTCCAATCGGAGGAGGAAGTTATCTAAATGCAGTTGGCCTTTCAAACCCCGGTGTTGATGCGTTTTCAAAGGAATTATCTACTAACAGGAAAATCCCAATAATGATTAGCCTGGTCGGTTCTTCCGAAAAAGAATTTGCAAGCATGGTCAAAGTTTTCGATTCATTGAACATTTTGGGTTATGAAATCAACCTATCCTGTCCTCATGTTTCCAAAATGGGTATGGAAGTCGGCGACGATCCAGAGGTGGTTAACAAGATTGTAAAGACTGTAAGGAAGAACACTTCAAAGCCAATTTCTGTCAAAGTAGGTGTTGGATCGATTGATGTTGTTGAACTTGCAAGAGTGGCAATAGATGCAGGAGCTAGTATCATTACAGCTATAAACACTCTGAGGGCGATGACAATTGATATAGAAACAATGATGCCCGTCCTTAGTAATCGGGTCGGCGGATTATCTGGAACGGCAATAAAGCCTATAGGTGTCAGATGTGTCTATGAAATCTCTAAAAAGATTAAAGCCCCTGTGATAGGTTGTGGTGGCGTTTCGTCATGGCAAGATGTCATTGAGTATATGATGGCAGGAGCATCTGGAGTACAAATAGGAAGCGTATTAGGATATAATGGACCTAAAATTTTCAATCGGATAACTAAAGACTTGAAAAAATATGTTGAAAAGAAAGGAATGAAGAATATTAGCGAGATAATAGGAATTGCCCACAAATATTGAAAACCGGCGGATAGTCAGAATTGAGCAAACTATTGTAGAAACTCCTACCGTCAAAACTTTGATCTTTAAAGATAGATTTAGCCACTTTGCTAAACCAGGACAATTTCTAATGATATGGATTCCTCGCATGGAGGAAATCCCAATGAGCGTAATGATAAATTCGCAGGATGGATACGCAGCAGTTACAATAAGAAAATCTGGAGTTGGCTCCACTGCGTTATTTGAGCGAAATGTCGGTGACCTCATTGGGATACGAGGTCCATACGGCAACAGTTACACATTGAAAAGAACTTTCAAAAAAATATTGATTGTTGGAGGAGGAACTGGACTCGTGCCGTTGTTGAGATTAGCATCATATGCGAGAAAGTCGAATATTCAATGTACCGTCATCATTGGTGCAAGAACAAAATCTGAAGTATTCTTTGAGAATACCGCAAGAAAAATCATTCAAGACACTACTTCACTAAAAATTTGTACTGATGACGGTAGCTATGGAAATAGAGGCACTACTGTAGAAGTGATGAGTAATGTATTACGCGAAAATACTTTTGATTGCATCTTCACATGTGGACCTGAACTAATGATGAGAAAGGTTGTTGATTTATCCAATGAAAATTCAATACCAGTCCAGGCAAGTCTCGAGAGATATATGAAATGTGGAATAGGCATTTGCGGAAGCTGCTGTCTTGATGGTTCACTTGTTTGTCAGGATGGAACTGTTTTTAGTGGAAAACAACTCTCAAAGCTGTTGGATTTTGGTATCTCTTATAGAGACAAAGATGGACAAAGAATTAATTATTTTTGATAAAATCCGACTGCATTATTTTTGTAAAATGACAGAGCTTATGAGAATGGAAACATTCTTTGTCAATATTTATCAATCCGGAAAATAGTCATACTTATCTAGTTAGTTTTTATCCAAATCTGCAACTAGCTTCATGTTCTAAAATGAAGAATCGTTCAGAGATCGAAATAATGGCTGCCATCCTTAATGCTGCAGTTTCAAATTGGGAATACAAAACCACTATTATGATAAATGCAGGAGTATCACATTCTCAGCTAACACGTTATTTGATGACTGCCGTTGATAGAAAGTTGATGGAGTATTCTGAGATCACAGGTCTATACAGGACCGCAGAGGCAGGACTTATCTTCATAAAGAAGCATGAGGAGATGTGTAGGATTTTCCCCGCGATATCTGACTTACCAGAGGTTTCGCATAACAATTGTGTAATAAAAGGTTCTCTTAATGAGTAAATTGTGTTATTGTAATACGGATTAATTTAGAATATTACCTTATTCTAAAACTCTCATCTTGCATCATTCCAGAGATGTAAAACTCGTGATACATTGGATGTTAGAATTCAATCTATATTAATTCATACTTATATCTACCGGCAAAATCACAGCCGCCTAGATGATTCAATTCCCCTACATGATGCTCATAGAATTTTAAAAGTCTAGTTAAGTATGCTCATGAAATGTAATCATCTCCACAAATCATACTAGTGAAAAAATGGCATTCTTTGGCATTCATTTATTCTGATTATCAAAATTATATATTCCAGCATACAAATAATTCAACTAATCAATGACTAAGAAAATCGAAACAGCACTGAACGATTGGCATACCAGTGTTGTCACGAAAATGATAACAAGCGACCCTACAAAGTTGGCAGAGTATGCACTACAGATTTCACGCATTGTAGCATATGATAATTTAGTTATTGAGAATGAATTATCAAAGATTGGCGATATTGGGAGGAGGATTGCAAAATCTATGAAAAACTCATCTGAATTCAGGCCCACTCAAATGATAGAGAAAATAAATCACCAATTGTACAAGGTTGAAAACTTCAAGGGAAATCGCGATGATTATTACAATCCTTCAAACAGTTTGCTTAACACCGTGATAAAGAGAAGGACAGGAAATCCTATCACCTTATCAATACTATACATTCAATTGGCAAATTCGCTAAACTTTGCTCTCTATCCGGTAAACTTTCCCTCACACTTTATGGTAAAATATGTTTTGGATGATGAGGAAAATGAGATAATAATTGATCCATTTAACGAGGGAAGAATAATGGATGATTACTCTCTGAAGGAACTATTGGATCATTTTTATCCTAAAATGAATATTGCTCTAACCAGAAAATTAGTGGGCAAGGCATCAAACCCCGATGTAATCATTCGTATGTTGAACAATTTGAAGACGAGCTTTTTTGAGTGTCAAGATCTGGATAGTGCAGAACTTGTAAACGAGATGATATTGGATATCAACAGCGATGACCAATATAGTCTTAGAGATAAAGGGATGGTGTTTTTGCACAAAAAGAGTTATTCGCAAGCGCTAGAGTTTTTTAATTTATACCTTGAAAAATTTCCAGAAGCCAACGATGTTGATGCAATACTGGAATTGATACGAAAGATAAAAATCAACGAATTTTGAAACGATTAGAAGGCTAAGATGGCTGAGATATCAAAAGTGATATATTTCTGAAATTCTGAATGTTTCAATTGTCATGGACGATAATGCCTTGTTGTTAGATTCTGTGTTTCTGGATGGGTCAAGAAAAATAGTAGTATGTAAAAATGAAATTGACCTAAGTAAAAAAAATGATAACATTATATTCATTTTGAGTGTTGAAGAATCAAGTGGCTCTGCAGGAGGAAGAATAGGTGGAGCGGGATTTAGGAGGATAAGCAAAATTGATTGCTTTAAAATTACAACAGAGAACATACAAAAAATATTTGAAACTGAAAACGAAGATATCATTTCAAATTTTGAAGTACCGCTAAGCGCAGTGGCTATGGACATTAAATTATCGAACAGTACTCCAAAGGTGGTACAGGGAATCGTCGATGAGGAACTGATAGAATCTTATCTCGGGTTGATAAAATAGGCAATAGATTTTTGCTCAACTACGCCCAATTCACTAATATGATACCTATTCAAATACGCATATTCAATTTGGGATAAACTAATAAGCCAGCCAGCAGGTGCACTGCACTGTTGCCTGTTTGTCATATTGTTTTCTTGTAATGCTTTAGAAACATATCACAGTGAATGACGACACATTTCAAAAGTCTCCACCTTGCGACTTTGGCTAGCAATATTAATTAATATATTCTGAAAAAAAAATATTAGGTTTCGGCAGAGCAGCAGCCGCCACCCATCTCTTTTTTTGGTTTTTTTGTCGTCAAATCAACGATGGTGAAACGAAATGTTTTCTTCATATTGATCCTCTTAATAAAGACAATTAATTTATTTAACAGTTACTGCAGTTCAGTCACACTACAGAATATTATCATGTTATAAACCATAAATGATAATATCAAATTGTCACTGTGTATGATTATTACATTCTACTTAAAAATATAACATACATCGCGGAATACTTGGTTTAGATTTGAAGTCTGATTTGTAAGTAATTATAGGTGTTCTCTGGTAGAATCTATAATTAGCTCTAGTTGATGTAGTTACTATGCGTTCAAAAGGTTGTTTTTCATAAATTTAGGGTTTCTCCTTTTCTTAAGTTTATGTAGCACATCATTGATGGTTATCCAGAAAATGCTGATTTTTTGTCTCATAGTTTGCTTACTCAGTGATATGAAAGTTATACTTGAAAATCAATTAAGAATCAGCAAATCCGCAATAACATTCAAAGAACTAATTGAATTATGTGTTCGATAACTTTGTGGCATCTTAGTTGATTTTACGTAGATATAATTTGGTTTTATGGAGTAATCTATTATAATATAAATTGGGATAGACATCAAATAACCTGACAATTGATAACACACAGCAAATCCATAGCTGTTTTTGATTCCGGACTAGGGTCATTATCTGTGATTAGACTCCTGCGGAGCCAGATCTCAAAAGAAAATATTATTTATTTTGCAGATAAAAAGAATTTTCCATACGGTGAAAAATCCATACATGAACTAGAGCAAATAATGTCGGAAACTATCAAAATCCTAATGGGTTTTGCTCCAAAGATAATTGTTGTTGCTTCTATTACTCCTTCCATTCAGATATTAAACAAGATAAAATCCATGAGCCATATTCCAGTCATAGGAGTTTCTATTCCACTTAAGGATGCTTCAGAAATTACAAAGCGAAAACATATTGGAATAATTGGAACCAAGGGCACTATTGAAAGCAAACAATTAGACGAACAAATCAAATCGGAAGTACCTCAGGACATTTTTGTTACCAAATTCGACGCTTCAGAGGTAATACAAATAATTGAGAAAGGAATTTTCCTTCAGGATAATAATTACACTTCTGACTGCTTGTCGCGGATACTCAAAGGGATTGAAGACACAGACCTAGATGTCCTGGTATTATCTAGTACACATTTATCCTTCATAAAATCACATCTGGTTTCAATGTATCCTTCAATAAGGATCATTGATCCTGCCGTTAATGCAGTAAAAGAAATTAAACATTATCTCAAATCACAGAACATTTTAAGAAAAAGTGGTCTTGGTAGAATTAGAATTATAGTTAATGGAGACAAGGAGGAATTTCAGGGGCTCTTGAGGGATATGGGACTTTCTGGTCCAGTCGAAAGTTTTGAAAAACAATGATGGCAATTCTTCAAAGATATTACTAATTAAATTATGATCAGCGATTATGTTAAATATTCTTAAGTCAACTCTTTAGAAGATGGTAAACCGACCTGATTGGGACACTTATTTCATGCTTCAAGCAGAAGTTGCCAAGTTACGATCAAACTGTTTGAGCCGTCAAGTTGGTTGTATTATAGTTAAAGACAATAGACAAATTGCAACAGGATATAATGGCACGCCTTCTGGTATCAAAAATTGTTTCGATGGAGGTTGCCCAAGATGTCTTGATAAGCAGAATAACAAAATAAAGTCTGGAGAAAATCTCGAAAGATGCTACTGTACCCATGCAGAAGCAAATGCAATCATGCAGTGTGCGCTTTTCAGAACCGGCAGTACCAAAGGTTCCACACTCTATTCCACATTTTCACCATGTTTGGAGTGCAGTAAAATGGCCATCAGTGTAGGAATTGGTAGGATAGTCATTCTTGATTCGTATCCCGAGGATGGTTTTGAAATATTAAGACAAGCAAATATTGAGATATCCAAGTTAGAAAAAAATGATATTTTATCCTGGATTTCAAATTTGAAGGTAGTGAATACCTGAATACCTGAATACCTAAACAATTTAATTTTGAATCCCATTTTTCATCGTATGAATTCTATGGTGAAGGCAACGAAATTTTCGAAGGAAACTCATTTATAAAATATTTACATACGAGTAAACATGAAATTAACTAATGCTTTTCACGGTTCGAAATCGACAATCGTAATGATTGTCCTATTAACAACAGTAGTTGTCTTTACGAGTCTTTCGCAGCACCTGTTATTTGCACCTCCACCCGAGATGATGATGGTTGACCCGACCCTTCACCCAGAGAATGTTACTGCCTCTATCGGCAATCTGATTATGGTTAGCTTTAGTACGGGTACAGGAATGAGAATGCCTGAACCTGATAAGCCTACTATGGAAATTTCGTACGTCGGTAGCGGAAACTATAAGGCAACTACAAATATTTCAGACTTTGGAACTGTCTTAATTGAATCTGGTGCAAATGGGTCCTCTACTATTCATGGACAGGGAATGATTATGGATTTAAAAGGTGAGGTAGCAACTTATAGAATTCAAGGTGTAGGCAATATGGGTTCTGACGGATATTTTAGAAATCATGGGATGATATTTTTCAATCCTTCAAGTGGTGTATTTAATGAACTTTCAGGCACTGTTGGTATATTTGCAAATGAAGTGAATCAGAAAGGAAATGCAGTAACCAAAGTTTGGCGATTGCTGTAGGCATTTCAGGCTGAATTCCGACGAATTTATTAAGAGTAAATAACATCGGATGTTATGACACTTACGAAGGACAAAGTAATGTCAATAGCGTTTCTTGTGGGTATTGTGGGCATGATTGCGGTAATAGTGTATCAATACTTTAACTAGTATCCGACGATTTGTTACAGTCTCTTACCCGACAAAGAGGCGACAGAACCATCTGTAGGGTTCTGTATAGTCTTCGTCTGTTAAATATCTGTAAAAAGTCGTCGGGTTTTGTACCACAATGTTGTGTCAATATATTTTCCATCTCTTAGATTACTGTATAATTTTCTTAGTTCTGGGAAATAGTCTTTTTCTTTCATAATAGCCTCTGACGAAACGACCTTGAATATTTTATCATAATATCGCACCACAGTTTTTCCGAAGAAATTGATTATTTTATAATTTGTAATTTGTTTTTCATTAACCATGAATGAAAACCATTCTAAAGTATTGAATAATTTATCATTCCAACTTTCGATTTGACTTGAATAGCCTTTAGAATCTTCTAGTTCAGATGGAATGTTTTTTAATTCTTCGTGGAGATTGTCTAGTTTATCAGAAAACGTTTCAGATAGTTTGAATTGCGTTGATTTTTTGGTTTGTTTATGAATGTATAAAGTCGTGATTAAAGCACCTGTAACAGATAAACTAGCAATAATTTCTATCCATTGCACATATTCAGCTTGGGGATATATCACAGTAGAGAACTAATTATCTCTTCTTTTTCTTTTTTTCCCATAAATCAATAGTAGGATCAGGAGAATATCCACCTGACTTAATTGGGTCTTTCTTTTTCTTTTCTGTCAAACCGATTGATTTTCTTATATCGTGCTTATTAAGATTTAATTTTTCGTAGCATTTTGAATTAAAGTAATCCACTTGTTTTCACCTTCTATTTTAATTCCGCACTTCTCGGCAGGTGTTTTACCATCCAACGCCTCATGATCTCTAATATAGTTGTGGAATAGTTGATAGCCCTTCAATATTGGGGTATCCATTTTCTTTAGTCCTCTCATTGTCTTTTCTCTGTCTCTTACTTCACCATTCATTCTTTCCATTTTGTTGTTATTCATGTCACCTTGTAATCTGATATGCTTGATGTGTTTAGTTCGTAGTCCCTTAACAGTATAGAGTTCTTTTTCATATGCAGTATGGAAATTATGTCCGCCATCAGTTATGAATGTCTTTGGTCTAGTTTTAGTAATTTCTTTACCTTTCTCTAGTAATGGACTAACATCAGCAGTATTCTTAGTATGTGCTACTTGTTGAGCGATCCAAAATCTTGTTTCATCATCCATTAGAGCATAGAGATATTTGTTATTGCCTTTAATTTTCAAATAAAGTTCGTCGGCTCTCCATGCATTAGACACATTAGGTGTTATCTTTTCAAGATATTTTTCCATTAATCCAGTATATTTTTCAATCCAATTATAGATAGTTTGATGAGTAACATCTACACCTAATAATTTTAATGACCTAGCAGTATTTCTTAATGATTCTCCACTAAAGTAAAGTTGCATAGCGGTTGTAATTCCTTGTGGACTATGTTTCATCTTTTCAAAGCCTAAGTTGATTGTAAAATATTTTCTACAACGCTTACAGTGGAATTTCTGAATATCGCCATGTTTGTTATGTCTTAATCCATCTCTAACAATTTTAGAGCATTTACAATATATACACTGTGAAACGTTGGTGATTGGTTCAATCTTCTTAACTTCAACAATTCTATGTAGAGCAAATCTGACTTCTACTGCAAAAATATGCTTACATCTAACTCCTCTAAATTCATGGTCAGGGCAGGTACATCTCCAGCCTAATTCTGTATCTGTAACATAGTATGCACCTTTCTTTGATTGTGATTTTACTACGTAGGTATTCTGACTCTCAACAAACTTTACAGCACCATCAATATCGGCTATTGCTTGTCCTTTTTGCTCACGAGTTAAGATTTGTTTTGACATACCACTATACTACTAGTAGTATAACACATAGATTATTTAAACATTTACCAGATATGTTATATACTACTTGTGTTATTGTATTATTATGAGTCCAAAAGATTCTACAATAAAAAGAGAAGCCACGTCAATCAAGATAAGACCTGATGTGTGGAAAGAAGCAAAAATTGAAGCAATCAAACAAGATATGGATCTATCCGAATTGGTAGAAAAGGCAATTGAATTTTACATGAATAAAGAAAACCCAAAATTTTCTAGGCGGGTTGAAAAATGAATAAGATAGAACGATACTTACAAGATACATTTAAGGAGGTTCAAAAATTACAAAAGGAATCTGAAAAGGCCATTAGAGAAGAAGATTCTAAAAGTAATAAGATGTCTAAATTCCACAGGAAGACTAAAGATAAACACTATCTGGGAATGGCAATAGTTTATTCAAATAATAGTTTGATATATCATGACATAAAACGACTGTCGATTCTGTTACAAATGCACATGGCAGTAGTAGGAATGATGAATGCGACACTGCAAAAAGTAGTACAAAAATATCCTGAAATTAAATCTGAATTGGAACAGAATATTGGTAAGAAATTAGATCCTCTTATACAGAAATTTCTAGAAGGAAAGGAGATAGAAGACGACATAAACACTAAAGCAAAAAATCGTGAAGATAAACTTGGTGGGATGTTTGGATAGTATAGATTATATGAAAATGGCAGTGAATGAGGAATTGCATGAAGCATTAAGAGTCAAAAGACTTAACGATGAATTATTGGAACAGTTAGCCTCTTCTCTACAATGGATAATAAATTATTGCAAAAAACACAAAATACCAATACCTGAAAAAGAAAAAATTCTTGATTTAATGTTAAGGGCGGTTGAAATCGAAAAAAAATTCCCTCAACAATACATATCCGACGAAAGTTTACAGGCTCATGAAAATATCAAAAACCGACGACAACTTGACGGAACCATCTGTAGAAAGATATATTAGATTGGGAACAGTGTGTTAAAATTATGACTAGCTCAAAAAGAGACATGTATGTCTGCTTCTCAGAAAATGAGATACGTTTCCTTGAAGACTACGCCAGAAAAAAAGGAGCACTGAACATTAGTCAGGCTTTGGAATCCTTATTGAACGAAAGAAAGAACGAAAACTGATATTAATTAGAATGCAATTATTATTTTATTATTCCTGAATAGATACTAAAAAAATAATTTATGGCTTATCTTTGGACTTTGTGCCAATATCTATAATTTGGTCTATTTCTGAAATGAAAATTTTTCCTTCACCTGCGAGACCTGTGCTAGTGCTTGCTAGTATCTTGTTTACTACTTGATCAACCATTGTATCGTCTACAACAGTAAAGATTGTTAAATTGGGGTTAAATTCCGGGGTGTAAAGTGAGGTTCCCCTTCCTGAATGCACAGCTGCTGGAGGATTTAGACCTCTACCTTTTGAATCATAATAAGTAAAACCACCTATGTTCAATTCTTTCAATGCAGAAAACGCGTCTGACATTTTTGACTGCGGTATGATTGCCTCTATTCTTTTCATAGTTACTAGTTGTATTCTACTACTTTTATTAAAATTTTCTCATCTAAAAATCAATTTTAGACAATATGGGATAAAAAGATCTTTAAAATCAAAAACTTTATTCGTAAAAAATAGAATAGTCCGATTATTCCGGATGAATAACGGGGCTTTTTCTATTTGTAAATATGCCTACGACTATGACTGCAATTCCAATTCCTATTATGATAATGTCCGCAGGAATCAAGATTGCCGCTACTTGATTGACAGTTCCATAAACCCACAGCATAATGCCGAAGATAGTCAGGGATATTCCTGAAAGTATTTCTCCGTTAAGACCAGTACCCACCATAATAAATATCCATAATACCTATAAATAAAAATCATTTCATTGTATTTTCATCTATTCAGATCTCATTCTCTCTGACTTTTTTTTCCACGCAAATAACATGAAAATAAACGGAATTGTCATTACTGTTGTTGCAATAAGAACCGGTTGAACAATACCCATGTCTACTGGTATTCCAATCGCCATGAAATAAGGAAAAGGATAAAGTCCAGAAACAAAGAACCACATTGCAATAATCAGGGCTATATACGGCAAGTTCTTTTTTAAAAATGAATACTTTTCTTGTTTGACGGAACTGCATCTCGTGCATCGTGTTCCCTTACGATTCGTACATGACGAGCAAACTACTTTGGAACAAATTACACACGACCTATCGCCAAATCTCGAGCCGCAAATTTCACAATTTTCCAACTAGCAAAATAAGGGACAACGATGTAATAATGTTTTATTCATTAGGGGATAACATTCTTCCTGATATTGACTGGGCAAATTTCAAACTAGCCAGTTGTGTTTGGTTTAATATCTCTTAACGACGGTGGTGTTAGCAATATGCTTTGATTCTTTATTACTTCATGTTTGGGTAACCCGTATTCGTCTCTAAGCTCTGCTTGTTGAAGATTGATTCTCTCAGCGGAGAAAGATGGTCCGATATGCCCATATATTATATACGCAATAATGACTACCGCCAACGATAGGCCCATTACCAGTATACTCAAGGCTACACCCTTCATATGGAAATATCCCCCTGTGGGATGAATCTTGTCGTCGTGGGCTGACATCAACAGAGTAACTTACACAAGTACATAAAAGTATTTGGATTAAATAAGTAGATAAAAAACACACAACTACAAAAAAATAAAAACTTGAATAATCGTATAAGGAATAATGATTGAAGAGAAATTAGCAACTGTTGGTATAAAATTATCGAATCCCCCTCAGCCTATTGGATCTTATGTTCCTATTTTGCAGAGCGGAAAGTTAATTTTTGTATCAGGACAAATTCCGCTTGTCTCTGGGTCTTTGCCAGAGAAATATATGGGCAAAGTTTCAAGCACGGTCTCCATTAATGATGCGATGGATGCTTCAAAACAGTGCACAATAAATGCTCTAGAGCAAATAAGAAAATATTTGCAGAATTTAGACAAAATATCTAGATTTGTCAAGATAAGTGGTTATGTAAACAGTGATCCCTCATTCAAAGATCATCCAAAAGTTATCAATGGGGCTTCAGATTTTCTCCTTGATATTTTCGGAGAAAAAGGAAGACACACTAGAGTTGCCGTCGGTGTCAATAGCCTTCCACTTGATAGCGTCGTGGAGATCGAGATAATATGTGAAATCGGCTAATGTTAAAAAACCAACAAAGGCATAGGCTTTGACTTTAAGTATTGTAACTGTTAGGTCTACTAATGGACAATGGATACCCAACCTGTTCTCTATGGAATTCAAAGCAAATAAGAAAACTCTTTATTTACCGTTCGCCAAATTTTATATTAATTGGATATACTAGAAGGAAACAGCCTTACAAAAAATCTATTTGAGAGGTATACTGCTAATTCGCGTAATTGGAAATTTGCTATATCGGTATCCCAATTGAACGGAAACTTTTACGACGCAATAGTAAGCAACCCTAATGAGGTATGGCAATTGAAAATTGATTCTATTTACAAGCCTAATCCTTTGGTAGTAGGAACAAAGGTTGATGTAGACCCAGGCAAATACAACGATAGCTCCCATATGCCATTTGGATATAGAAAATTGGATCCAAATAAAATTGGAAAGATTTTATCCAATGTTGACGAAAATGAAGACACCAACGTTTTGAGTTCATATATTACTTCTTTAATTTCATCCGCGGAACCTGAGATACCTACTCCAAATAACAGTTACGCATACGGACCATTCTTATTTACACAAAAAAACCCACTCAAAGTTGATGAATATCAGAAAAAAGTTTCAGACAGATTAGCGAGCAGGCTCAAAGATAAACTTAGAGTACTTTATTCCAGTTATGGTTGATTTCAACTAATCAAATGCTCTCCTAAGCCGTGGAACTTTAGTATAAAACAGAGGAATAATTAAGAGCAATACTACTTTATAGTAACTAGATGAAATGGGGTCGGCCGGATTTGAACCGGCGGCCTCCAGCGCCCAAGGCTGGCATCATACCAAGCTAGACGACGGCCCCGTATCTTTGGTTTAGCAAATGGCATGTTCCAAGTATAATTTTAACTTTGAGATATTCAATCGTTAAATTAAGGACAGAGTATAATTAAGAAAAGAGTATATTTCACCATCCTGCGAGTTCAGAATTTCTGGGTAAACTGGGGGATATCAATATCTCTAAATATGTTTGCCTTTGAATTTTAATAGTTGGATATCTTTGAGAACTATGTCAAAGCTGGCAAAATAGCTTCTGAAGTGAGAGAAAATGCAAGGACACAAGATCATACTGGCAGGACTCTCAGCGAGATATGCAATGACATTGAACAAGAGATATTCAAAAAAGGAGGAGAGCCAGCTTTTCCAGTTAATGTTAGTTTGAATGACATAGCAGCTCACTATACAGCAGTGCCTAACGATCCAATAACGGTCAAAAATAGTGATGTACTCAAAATAGACATCGGAGTGCATATTGATGGATATATTGCAGATACGGCAGTGACAGTAAGTTATGACACAAAATATCAAAATTTAATTGACATTGCTCAAAAGGCGCTTGACGAGGCAATCAATATTGCAAGGTCAAATACAAGGGTTTCTGACATTGGCCGAATAATAGAAAATACAATCACAAAATATGGGTGCAAGCCGATTCAAAACTTAAGCGGCCATTCTCTAGAACGATATACTATTCATGCAGGAAAGTCAATCCCAAACATTTGGACAATAGGACATTCCTTCAATTTGTCAATAAACAATGTATACGCGATAGAACCATTCGTAACGACAAAGGATGCTCAAGGCATTGTGTATGAAGGTAAAATCAGGAATATCTACGGACTTGCTTCGCGCAAACGAACAAAGGACCAAAAACTCGACGAGTTTATTGAATATTTATGGAACAAGTTCAAGACCCTACCATTTGCTCTAAGATGGATAGTCAAAGAATATGAAGAAAAACAGGCATTATCTTTTATTGAAACACTGATAAAAAAGAAAAATGTCCACTCTTATCCAATATTAGTGGAAGGCGCAAACAGAATTGTTGTTCAAGCAGAACATACTATAATTCCTCAAGAGTCAAATACAATAACTATTACAAAGTAAGCTATCTACGTAAAGTTTGGCTAAGGCAAGTATCAATTTACCCCTCAACCGATTGCCCTGCTGAATTGTATATGTAAATGTAATAAAAAAAATAAATACCAGTTTGAATTAATTTGTTGCATGAAAGCAAAGACAATGATCTACGGCGCATATTTTGCATTAAAACTTTGGATATACCGTTTATATACAAAATCAAAACGAAAGAAGAACGATAACATCCGATTATCTAACTAAATTAATTTTTATTAAAGGATTGTAAATCTATTATTCTATCAATAAAAAATTGATAGAACAAAATAATATTATTCCTGCGCTTCACCTGTCAAGACTAATTGAGCATTATTGGATCCTTTCCATTTCAACGTGCCATTAACAGAATATGAATAATCTGGGCTATATGGATCCTTACCAATATCAAAATTTCCTTCAACTAGTTCGACTGTATCATTACCTGATGTTTCTTCTTCGCCCACCACCTGTAAATCAGAATTCACTTGGAAAATCTTCGTTTTTTTGTCCACCGTTATTTTCAATGAACCGTGCAATGTTCGGTCAGTTACACCACCTAAGCCAAATCCATTAAACTCATCATGTGCATATTTGAAAGTGCAATTATTAGATGGACATAATTTGCTTTCATTAGAAACTACCAAGCCAAATTTTTTTACATCAAATTCGTCATCGATGAATTGGTTTTTATTATTTTTCTTTAATTGAGCCTTTAACACAAATGAGTCTGTGTTTGATTTCGTTTTGTTACTCGATGCCGTATCAGTAGTGGATTCATCATCAAAAAAATTATCAAAATCTGAATTACCGGTAGAGTTTATTTGTGCAAATGTTTGGTTTGGACTGGGTATCAGAACTAAACCTGTAATAAGAGTTGAAAGTATTGTAAATCCAATTATTACACTTGGCATATCCTCCACATATTTTTTTATGTTAATATACTTTTTTAGAGGTCGATAAGGCAAGGAAATCATTACCTTTGCTATCATCTCTTTATATTCAAGAGGGATGGTTTTCCATCCCTTGTAAATTTGAGATAAGGGACGGATTTCCGTCCCCGACCAATTAGAGGCAAGTGATAGAAGACGAGGATTTCCACCCCTTCTATCATTGACCGCCAAACTATAAGGCAGGAATTTCTCTCCCTCATGTTACTTCTCACATATCGGGATCAATAAGGAGATAGTATGGCAAATAAGTTTAAGACAGAAACTCTTCCTAGACAAAAGGAAATCGTTCCAATATTTCTTAGCAACGGTCATTCGTCCACTATGATAATACCCATCCAAATGGCAAGGTTATACCATTTAGACAAACCTTCCCATGTGGTTCTAGAGCCAAAAGATGACGGCATACTGATTAAGAAATTAGAAATTTGATGGAGGATTGGAAAAAATGGAAAATAAAGTCACTGAGGGGACAACCTCAGCAACAAGGCACGAAACAACAATCACCAAAATAGGAGGTCTGATAACTGTTGAAAGATAATACAAAATTAGAGATTTTAAGGATTTCGCCTTTTTGGGAGGATGAATTAAAATCAATATGGTTAGAGCATCATAAAAAAGACCTAGACCTAAACAAACATGCGAATTTCATGAAACAAGTTGGAGGGATGAATTCTCCTAATGGCTCAGCAATGGAATAAGAAGAAACCTAAAGATGGTAACACGAATAAAAAAGAAGAAACTGTTCATAAATATTCAAGCAACGGTCAGGCTCCACTTAGAGAATCCGTAATTATTGGAGGGATTCCGTATTTTATGAGATTAAAATACATTGAAAAAAGGCAAGAAAATGTTTTCACACTGGAGCCATTTATTGAAGAGGAAAACAAAAAATTAATGCCTCCTTTTGCTAAGGAATGTCCGTATATTCCCTACGATTTTAAGAAATTAGACAAACCACATCAGTATTTACAAAGAGCAATGCAAGAAACTCCTGATTCCTTAATTCATAAAATTAAATCAATCGTTCTAAAACTTAACGATATTGATGACAAGACAGCAAACATGTTAACACTAACAATATTTAGTTCCTATTTTCAAGACCGATTCAGTTCAGTTTATAATTTGATAGTTACTGGAGCAAACGGAACAGGTAAAAGTGTTTTTGGTGATACTTTTGAATGTCTTGGTTACAGACCTGTTAAAGTTACCAATACAACCGATGCCTTTTGGTTTAGAATATTTGGCACAAACGAATTTGGACAATTTACCATAATAGCCGAAGAATTTGACAAGATAGATGAAAGCAGTCAGACGATGGCAGTTCTAAAGGAAGGTTATCAACCAAACTCAAAGGTTCCAAGAATGACAAGTGATTATTCAAAGATAGAATTTTTCTGTCCTTTTGGAATTAAAATCATAATTGCTGAAAAGTCACCAGATGAAAATAAGGCAAGAGGATTACTTGACAGGTCATTTAAAATTAAAACGGTCAAAGGTTATCCAGAATATAAAATTAAAGAAATTAGGAACCCTCAAGGAAATCCTGAAAGACAAAAAATCTATGATGAAATAATGGATTTAAGAAATTTGTTACTAGTTTATAGAATACTTCATTTTAAAGACCCATACAAAGAAATTGCTATAGGGCTAGATGGAAGAGATGAAGAATTGTGCAAACCTACACTAGAATTATTATTTAGTTTGGGAATATCTGAAGAAACGCTAAAAAAGGTAGAGTCAACATTCCAACACTTTTTAGATATTAAGAATAAGAGAAAGGGAGGGTCACTGGATGCCGTCATTTATCCAATCGTCGTTAATACACTTGCTCAATACGGACAAGACCTAATAGGTAATTGTAAATCTATTTCTGCCAGTAGAATGTGGGGAGATATAATAAACCAACTGGACGGAAATCTAGATTCACATAATGCACATATCTATCATAGTGATGATTTTGGAAAACTCTACAGACCTACGGTAGTCCACATGATATGCGATAAATTTGGTGCCGAACAAGACCATAAGGAAAAAGGGAATAATCTAATCTTTGATATTAAGAAATTTAACAGGATGCAAAAAATCTACAGCAACAACGGAATAATCAAAGTTAAACCTGATTCACTGATTCATAAAACTCACCTGGAGGACAAGACCCCCAGTATGAATCAGCATAATGATAAGAAGGAAAATGATGAGAAGGATGATTCATCTTGCCCCTCTTCCTCTCTAGATCCCAAAAATGGATCAGTGAATCAGCCAACCAACCAAGTCAATAATAACCCTCCTAAAGTAAAATGTCCAACTTGCGATTATGTCGAATATCCCTTTTACATGAAACTTCATCGTTGTGATAATAAAGACAAAGATAAAGATGCCAACGTAAATAATAAATTAAAATAAAATGCTAAACAGAAATATCAAAAAAATAAAAGGTTTGATTTTCTATATGTCATAAACCTCTCAATGCTTTTATTCTATTCATCGATTCATCGAATAACGCTAGTGTATCTTGCGGTGTCTCAGCAGAGGATTCTACAGTAGTGCCATTTTCCAAAGTAATTTTCATTGAAAATGTCATGTGATCTTGTTTAATGAATGAGAGTAATTAAGACTATTGCTAATTCCGAAAAAAGGTCAGAATTAAAAGGTGTTCCTCTGCATACAGACCTTTAAAGCAAACGGGTGTTATATTATGAATTACGATAAGGCAAAATTAGCGAGAACAGAATATGTCGGAATTATTTCATATAGATCACGTAGTCATACAGAAAAAAAATAGAATAGGGAAAAATATTCGTTTATCATAATACCTATTGAAGTAAATTGAAAGAAAAAATCGTAAAACTGCTCGATACAAGTGGGAAGAACGAAATCGAAGCGATGGTATCGACCCCCAAACTTTAATCTTTTTGCTATTTTGTGGCGAACTTCTTTATAGGAGTTATCAAATTAGTAATAGTCAACTCGTCTCGGCATTCTTACCGTGTTTTTCCATAAAATGTGCAGTTAACAAATCGATATACGAATTAAATATATTGAAACCTGTCTCAAGGTAATCCTTGCTCACTTCCAACCACTGAATTGCACCGGTATAACCAGTTCTTTCAATATACTTATGGTCAGGAATACCATAATTGTGGACAACGACATGTCGTCTGTAAAAATATTCTTTGAATTGATTCCAGTCTTCTCGTTTCTTTAAGTCTAATCCGTGGGGTTTATTTAGATACGCGCCTAAATCCTCTATATTAGAACCTACCTGTGATTCTACAACTTTTTGTCCTATCGACGTCAATAATTCGCTGAGCGATTTGCATCTAAATGCTTCCTTATATGTTACGCCTTTTTCTGAAGGTTTCAATATTTCCGGTTGTTTCCGAAAAAGAGATATCAATAAATTAGAAATATATTCTTCAAAAATAATTATCAAATATACTAAAATCATTTCACTTAATCCTCTTCTCATACCTTCTCTGTGAACATACATTTCTTCCTCATCGTCAATCATTTTATTTAGTGCCTCGCTTGGTTTTATCATAATTCGTTTATTTGGATCGTAATATGTTATTGGAATCGCCTCGCAATATTTCGAATATTCAATCTTATCGTCAGGACTTAACGTCAATAGTTTTGCTTGATGATGATCTTTCAAAACCTGTAAATATCCTTCCACGGTCTCCGTTGATAATTCTAGAATTTTGTCTAATGCACGGAGTTTGTCTTTAGCAGCTGTATGGATGTAACTAACAGCTTCTGGAAAGGTTTCATTTTCTCTATCTCTTTGCTGAAGTATACGAAAATCCTCTGGATTATGCGACATTCGGTAAAGATTGTATTATCGTGTAATTAGATATTCCGCGCATAACAAACTTTATTTAGACAAATTATCAAGATGTAAGTGTGCCTAAATTTACAAGACGTGAAAGATTAGTAATACTAAATATCGTTGCTAGTCTGTCAATAAAAAGGCTAGCCGATTATGAAATTATTGAGGAGATACAGAATAAAACTAACCATAGGATAACAAGACAAACTCTCTATAATATAAGGCAGCGAATAAAGAAAGATAGTCATGTTTGGTATCAAAGATTAAGGGAAGGTAATTATGAATACATTCACGAATTTAAAGAAAGAATAAATGAAATTCATGATTTAATGAAAAGACATTATGAAATTATTGGTAACAACAAGGACAATCCTACAGTTCAACAAAGAAGTTTAGAAGAACTTCACAAGTTATCAATCACACTCAGCAACCTATACGACGTTGCTCCTTCTATTGTTGGATATTCAAAGCAAAACAAGGATTTTACAGAGAATAATGGCAATTCCATACCAATATCACAAAAAGACATTATCGTCTAATCCTGATACATTAGTTTCAGATTACAAAGATAGTCTTTCAATCTTTTTATCAAAACCTTTCTGGATTTGGAATAAAGAAAAACATAGACAAGAATTTCTAAATAAAAACGGTCAATGCTGTTTTAATCATGTTATCGGATTACCTTCCAAAAATAACAAGGAATATCCTATTTTTCCATTTCAGAAATTAATCTATGATGCAATTCAGAATAATCAAAATATTTTCATACTCAAAAGTCGAGGAATAGGAATAACAACTTTTCTGATAAGATATCTGGCATGGAAAATTCTTGCCTCACAGGATTTAGATGATAAATCAATTTTCATTATTTCAGGAACAAGAGAAGAACATGCCAATTACATCAAAGACAAATTACAAGATTTGTTTATCAAGAAATTTCCTTTTGTAAATCTTTCATCAAAATATACCGAACTTTGGCTAAATAAGACTTGGATTAAGGTATTCCCAACAAAGAATATCAAAGACATTAGAGGATATTTTGAAGCCTCGTTTATCTGGGTAGATGAATCGGATCACATGGAACCCTCTATTCAAGATGAATTATTTTATTCGATTAGTCCGTATGAAGAGAAATCAAATTGTAAAATTATTTTATCATCTACGCCGAATAGACCGGACGGCATAATGCAAAATATAGAAAAAGACGTAAATTCAAAATATGCAAAACTAAAACTTGATTACTCTTATGGAATAGACACAATTTACGACAGACAATTTATTGAAAAGAAAAAGTTAGATGTCGAATTTGAACGTGAATATAATCTGAAATATTTAGGAAAAATTGGAAATGTATTTTCTCCTTTGTTAATTGATAACTGTATCCAACTAGGAGAATCTCTTAAAGCAACACCAATTTCAAATTATAATCTTCATTCAGTAGGGATAGATTTTGGTTTCGGTTCTTCTAAAACTGCAATTGTCATGACCGAACATATAAAAGAAGAGGGTCAAGACAAGATTATAGTGCGTCTGGCAGAAGAATATGATAAAGCAAATCCTCAAGACATTGTCAATCGTTGTCATTCTCTTTATGTGAAACATCTTAATACAATTTTCTTTGCTGATGGTTCCAACAGAGCAGGTGTTAACCTTCTAAAAGTTGCATTTGATGAATCATTAGATTGGGATAATACCGACATAAATCCAGAACTTATGAAAATTATTCCTGTCAACTTCAATACAGAACATAAGAAAATGTTAAGTCATCTACACGTAATGGTAAACAAAAACTATTTAGCAATTCCAAAAGAACATGATAAATTAATTACATCAATGAGGACGGCTTATGCTCAAGAATATTCCCTAAATAAGGAACAGACTGCTTATAATGATTTGTTGGATTCACTTAGGTTATCGTTGAAGGGTTATCAAATAGAATGATTAACTAAAGTCATTTTTTTGGTGATAGAATTAACGAACATATATTGCCAAGTTTGGAGCATTAGGATATTTACTGTAATCTATCCCGCTAGAGATTGGTTTGTCCTCATGTTTTTCAGGCATTTCTTTAGTGAATCTACCGATAAATGCTTGGATTTTTTCTAATTGCTTATCAATTCCACTAATCACACCATCAATTTCATATTGTTGTCGGGCTTGTTGGGGTATCTTATCTATCAGAATCCTCGTCGGCAAAAAATTAAACCAACCAAGATATTCCGAAAATTCCTCTCCCAAAGAAGGATCGTTTAACTTTCCTTGTAATTGCCATATAGCATTATTCATTTTACCAATTTTATAATTAAAATTACTAACCATTGCTTCCATAAAAAAATCAGACAAATCATTTGTTTGATTCCCAATTTGGTAATTATTCAAAGTCACCTTAACTTTGTTCTCCCTGTCCTGTATGTCCTTTAGGCTTTCGATAATTCTCTGACACTGAGCGTCTTTGTTTTTTTGTTCCAGTTTCGCCTTATTTTCAATCAGATTATTCACCTTTCTATTCACAAAAACTCCAAGCAGAAAAAATGAAACTCCAAGTCCAATCTCAAAAATATGCTCACTCAAAATATCGGTAACAAACTGAGAAAACAATACAAAATGAAGGGTATCAAACCTGAGATTTAAATTTTGAAATCTATTGTATCTGTTCTTCCGAATAACTAATTAATTCTGAATCATTTCTTAATTCTGCGGACATTTCATTTTGTTAACTCATCATATTCTATACTTTTCAAGGTCATTTGCTTCGAATCATCTCCACTGTGCATATACATATCTTCAACAGGATATCCATTTGCTTTATAATAATCGACCGCCTCTGAGAATTGACTTTTCGTGCAATCTTCGCCTGTTGCTAGCACCACTACGTCCCCTTGAAACATTAAAGTTATGCAATCTGAAAAGGGCTGACTTAATTGTCCAAATGCATTACCAATTAACGCAATCAGCACTATTAACGGCATTGCACTAGTAGACATATAGATAGTACGCCGTATCACACACTCCACCTATTCTTCAGACAATGTAGGAAGTTATTATCTATTGCTGAGTGTTTGACTATTATTTTCATAGATTTAAGAATCATGCTTAAGTCAACTTCACTTAATTTGAAAGTTAAGCCCCTCTAAAATGGACTGGAGGAAAGAGATAAATCTACATGAAGAATGCATGATCAAAAGAATGGCCGAGAGCAATAAACCGTTAGGGAAGAGAGAATGGGGCAAAGAGTTATCATCAACTGATGGGATATCTATTACATGTATTGTATTTGGATTGATTATAATGTTTGGTGCTCCATTCACAGTATACGATGGTATGGTAAAAGGAATATTCATGATATTCGGACTGTTATTGATAGGATTGGGAATACTGGTTAAACATCTTGATATACAGAGGCAATTGTTAATTTTATTAAAAGAGCGGAAAGTCAAGGAAAATAATAGTCAAAAAGATATTTGACAAAAATCATTGTAAAAAAGAACATCCACGAATACAGTTCTCCTTTTAGTAACCGCTATGCCCTAGAGGCAAACATAACTCCAATGTTAGTTGCTTCGCTGACTACGTTTTCGTTATCGGGACTACTTTTAACATCTTCGTCATAAATTATACCGGTTCCTAATAATACAATCGAAACTACAATGATAAACTTTTATTGAATCCATTTTATTTCATTTTTCCACTGCTTATTTACCACCGCAAGATATACCAGACATAACCAACAAGCATACTAGCACAAAAGCCTGAGATAAAAAGATTCATACTTTATCCTTATAATTGAAGTCTAAACAATCAAGATACAATGTCATTCTTTCGCGATTCCTTCCATTTCTTAAATTCTTCGAATTCTTTTTGTTCTTGGCTTTGTTGTTCTTCTGTTTTTAATTTTCCTGATTCTTGAAGTTCTAATTCTTTTTCTTTTTCTTGGTTGTTGTTTGTTTCTCCAAGCACTTTGTAATCTACTTCATTAAACCTACTCGTTAGTGCTTTTTGTTTCCCCTTAGCGTCAATCATTTTAGAATAAATTATTCTTTGTGCCTTATTCGCCTCTTTATGAAAATCAAGGATTACAGTTTGATCTTGTATTCCATCATTATACTCAATAACAGTATAGCGATATTTCTTTTTCCAGAATAGACCTACAACCCCTGTGACTAATACTCGTGTTTTTGTTATATGTCTATCTTCTTGGCTTCCTAATTGAGTAATAGCACTATATGGTATTGTTATATCCATGTTATCGAATCGCATTCTGTCCTGATAAAATGATACATCGGTTCCTTTCTCGTGGGCATATAGAGAATGTCCGCTGATATATTTAGCGTCAATTTTTGCAAGTCTTTTTTCTTTTTTATTTCCAAACATTTTTATTAATTTTTCACCTTATCGCGTCAAAATGCTATTTATTGTAGGAATAGAAAAGGTTTTTGCCATAAGTTAGAATTTTCTTAATGCTTACGGCAATAAATTTTCACTTTTTTGGTAAAGACATGGATATTTGAATACTACCTTCTTGATGGGTTACGTTTTGGACAAAGGCATACCAATAAAATGATCATAAACAGTTTACGGATGAGCAGAATTTGATGATGACAGAATTTCGTGTTAGGTTACCATAAGGTAAGACAATAGACATTATGAAAGGATTGATTTTGTTAAATTTTCATTAGCGATACGGGAGCAATCTTCAGAAGTCATATTAGTGTGCATTATACATTTATTATAATTGGCTAATGAATTTGCTAATTCTTCTTTAATAATCGCTTCTTGTTGCTGTTGTCGTTTATCTTGTTCTTCTTTAGCGTTTTTCAGAATTGAAGGATATTGTGGGATTCTAGCATCACTACATGCCAGTGATCCATTAGGATGTAAATTACAATTAATAACAATTGTCGACATATATGGTTCACAACTAATGGCTGTCGCTATATCAAAGCACTTATCCATTGATTTTTTCAGAACTGAAGGATATTGAGGTATTCTAGCATCACTACATGATAGTAACTCGTTTGGATGGGAATTACAATTACTAATGATAGTAGACATCAATTGTTCACAACTAATGGCTGTTTCTACATCAAGACACTTACCCATATCATTAATTGCTAACTGTAGGGTATTTTTCCATTGAACTATTGCAGGGTCATTAGGTTTTGTTTGATACAATTCCGCTGCTTTGTTGGCATCGATTCCTAAATTTTCATGCCATGCATTAGCAATTGTATGAATAAAAACCAAGGTTACTGATATGGTTAACAATAATGATGTTATCAAAATTTGTTTTATCAATTTCCATTAAACCTGAAGTCGCACATCTCTTTGGTGAAGACAGTTAGGCATTGAGCATAAGAATAAGGCGGGTCATAATAACCAACTCCAGAGTTGTCATCGAATTCATTATCAGTTAATGCGTCATCACTTAATTCATTATTGGATCCGCTAATATTAGCATCAGTATTAGTAACATTACTAGCGTTTGCTAACGCGAGGATCTGACTTGCTCTGTTCGTTAAGTCGTTAATTGAACCGTTCATTACTTCGAGCACTGCCTTTTCTCTGTCTGGACTCCCTTCTATCTGTTGATATGTTAAGCCCATTGGTAGAATTGTTATTGTTAACGAAAGTAGAAAGAAAAACAGATTCATTTATTTTCAGGTTCTTGTGGGATCTTAATATCCATTGCTAATGTGGCATTTCTTCAGAATATGAAATTAATTCTGAACCGTTCCTTAATTCTGCTTTTAATTCAGGTTCTTTAATATCTTCATATTCATCTTGCTCTAACCTATTCTTTTTCTTTCTTGGATCAACACCTAAAAATTGATTATTTGCAATTTCATAAGGATTATCAATTTTCTCAATAACGTCTTTAATTGATGCCTCTTTTTGAACTTCATTTACTGCATAGACCGCCCCGCAATGATGACACTGTAACCAATTTTCATGGTCTATCTCTACCTGATTATTTTCGTATAACCTATTCTTTAACGGAGAATGAACATTAAACTCTGAACATCTTTTACAATATCTTACCTCTTTTCTTACATCTTCGGTAAAATCCACAATCCCAATTCCGCTTCTTTCTATCGGCATTTTAGTATTACATAACCTGTTATGCTTAAATTCTTAATGGCATTATCTTTTTAATTAAGTAATACTAAACTTTCCTTGTGTCTAAAGTAACTCAAACCAAACGGAACGTGGACATTAAATTCAACGAACAAACAATAGAAGAATACACAATAGAAGGAATAGATCCACCGCGTGGCGAATTAGCAAGAAAAGGAAGGAATGACCTTTTTCGTTCAAAGTTCAATGAAGAGAAAGGAAAACTAAGGATAACAATACCAACCATGCACAGGCGACCGATTAAGGTCGTAGGTAAAGATGGAAAAACAATCACTAAAGACTATCTTACTTATGAAACAAATTATTCTGGACATGATTGGTTAGGAAATCCCATCCAGATTTTAGACAATATTGAAGGCATGCACTATAAACCCAAACTCTACGTCCACACAAGAATAAATCCGGAAACAGGCGAATACATACAAGAAAGACAGTTATCAGGTCAAGAAACCATTTACACTATAGAGTTGACAGAAAAGAACAGAAAAAAGATAATTGAGGATATTGTAAATAAATCAAATTCAAGTCCTGAATCTATTCTTTATTACTTCCATGTGCCACTGACAGCAAAAGGTTCACCGTTCCGTTGTGCAATATACACGTATGACCAATTCATAAATTCTAGTATGGAAGAACTAGAAAATCTGGCAAGAAAAACACCTAGTCCAGTTCAACATTTAGTAAAAGATAGGAAGGATTATCATGGCTAACTTTATCTTTGACGCACTCAAAGAAATAAAAGAAAAAGAAGAAAGAAAGCCTCCCATGAGAATTTATCTTGATAAAGGAGAAATTAAAGAGGAAAAATTAAAAGATTCTGCGGGTTCTTTATACAATCCAGTAAAGGAAATTCACGATTATTTATTTTCTTAATCTAAAATATCAAACGAATCTTTTTCTTTTATGAGCATTAACCTAGAACCATTATCCCAATTCACACCTATCTGAGTAAGTCCGTTAATTTCGTTAATATCTATAATAGTTCCTAAATCTCCGTCTTTCAAAGTTGTGTAAGGGTCTGAGGTAAAAGATAATCTTATTCTCTTACCTATCAATGGATGCTCTCCTACTTTGGAATAATAATTATTGGTCATTTTTCAATTTAGCCTGAAAGGATTTGTATAGTTCTTGAACTTCTTCAGGAGTCTTATTCATTGTTGCCATATTCATGACTTTAACAAGACCGCTTTGTATGCTCTCTATCTTTTCATTAAGAAAGTCGTAATTTGTCCTTTCTCGTTTAAGTTCTTGGTTTTCTGTCCTCAGTTTATTCTCTTCGCTTATTGTTAAATTATCGATTGCCTTTTGATATTCTTGAAATCTTTCTTCATCACTAGGTCTGTAATAATGGTCTGTAATCCCATTTGAATGTCCTTCAAGTGATAACCTAGCCTCAGTCTTAACTTTAGAATTAATCAGTTGAGTAGTAAAGAATTTTCTAAATCCATGACAGATAGGGAGGTTCTTATCCCTAACTCCTGAACGCCTTGACAAATCCCTTAGTTTTCCATATAATGTAGTTTCATCAACATGTCTTGCCTTACTTGCTGAAACTCTAACGTCGAACTGTTCTCTTATAAGTGGTGAATCATCAGTTAGTTTCTCACCATATCGGGAACGCATATCTAGGTATGAATCAATAGCCTCTTTACATTCTGGACTAACAAAAGTGTAATACTCGTCTTTTGTGCCGTCATATACTGTTAATTTATTGTCTTGAATATCTCTTACTTTCAGTTCGATTAATGCTCCTATCCTTATTCCAGTGGATGCTAGGATGAGAATAACGGCTCTCATTCTTTCATCCGCAATTTCTAACAGTTTGGAAATCTCTTCGTGTTTATAGGCTCTATCTTTTCTCATTCTTTTGAATTCGGGTAAGAACTTGCTGATTTTGGCAGTATTGAGGACAATATCGTTTATCTTGTAGAACGAAATTATTGCCATCATGTAATTTCTGATAGCAGAATGCGACAATCCTTTTCCCCTCAAGTGCATGATAAATTCGATTATTTTTTTCTCAATTACTTTGGGGTCATTCCCGAACATAATGTCTTGGGAACCCATAAACTCGATTATCGTTTGTTCAATTAATTTAACTTCATTTTTGCAGACTTTTACATTCATGCCCATAAATTCTAGATATTTTCTGAAGAATATTGCATAGGCTCTCTTCGTATATGATGACCTTAACGAATCCATAAAGAACTTGAAAAAATCCTCTCTCGGCATGTTTAGTCTTATTTCATGCCTTATTTAAATTTGGTATATGCACATTAAAACTTTGGTTTTACAGGAAAATAAAGGGCAAAAAGTCACGGCCTGAAAAAGAAATTTCACTATAGTCAATTCTATTTTACTTATTTTTCAATTCCACATTGCTTAAAATCACCTTTGAATAATTACAGTACCTATGGTCCGACCTGATATTTCGGAACTTACTGGAATATCTGATATAATTGACGATGATTGGACCCGAACAATCTATTCAGTAGATGCAAGCCACTGTTATGTTAAACCAATGGCCGTAAGTTTCCCCTCAGACAAATACGAAATACAGGAAATATGCAACTACGCCCATTCCAGGAACATACCAGTAACTTGCAGGGGGGCTGGTACAGGTCTATTAGGTCAATCATTATCGAGTGGTATCATAATTGACTTTACTAAGAAAATGAACAAAATACTGGAAATTGGGGAGAATTACGTTGTAACTCAACCAGGAGTTGTAAAGGCAGTATTAGACAAAGAACTAGCAAAAAAGGGAAAGTTTATTCCACCTGATCCTGCAAGTAGTAACTATTGTACAATTGGGGGAATGTTATCGAACAATTCGAGTGGTCCACATGGGTTGGGTTATGGCAGCATAATCAATTACGTTCAAAATGTTGAGGTAGTATATGGCGATGGAATGTTAGGATATGCTGATTGTAACCATTACGATGAAAAAGTTCGTAAAATGCTAGAATTAATTTCATCATTTAATTTTGACTTGAAAAGTTATTATCCTAATGTGAATAAAAATTCAAGCGGATATCGCATAGATACCATTTTTGAAAAAAATAAAGTATACCCGCACAAGATATTCATTGCTTCAGAAGGCAGTTTGGCGGTTATGACTAGCAGTAAAGTGTCCATTCTAGATATTCCAGTAAAAAAATGTCTTGTAATCCTTAGATTTGAAAATATCCTAGACGCCGCAATGGTCGTGCCATCCATTCTCAAATACGGACCTGTTGCCATGGAATTATTGGATAGGGGAAGTATTTTGGAAGGATGGACCGCTGGTGATTCTGGAGATAGTAACACGTGTATTATGTTTGTTGAATTTTGTGACGACGATAATTCTATCTATGAAAAGGTTTCAAAATTTGAATTTGCCATGCGCGATAGAGTAAAAATTCTTGAAGGTGGATATGATCAAAAAAGTGTAGATAACGCATGGATAGAAAGAAAGAATTCATTAAATAGATCCATGAAAAAAGGAATGGGATCTAGAAAACCTGCAGGAATAATAGAAGACACGGTAGTACATCCAGATATTCTATACTATTATCTTGTTTTTCTCCTAAAGGCACTTGCCAAATACAATTTGGATTACACTGTATATGGTCATGCTGGGAATGGGAATTTACACCTTAGGCCGTTTATTGAATTGGATTCGAGTCGTTCTGATTCATTGATGCATGCTCTGGCATCTGAAGTTTTTAATTATATTATCAAAGTACGAGGTTCCATTTCAGGAGAACATGGAGACGGAATGATCAGGACTAAATTTGTACCATTGATGTATGGTGGAAAAATGTACGATATTTTCAAGAAAATAAAACTTATTTTTGATGATAAATATATCATGAATCCTGGAAAGAAAATATTATTATGAATAATTTCATATTCTAGCGATTCTGTAAGCGAATGAGGATTAACAATACTTTGACAGTGCATTCTGCGACAAATACTATGGACTAGAATCTACATTTTGTGCTCGAAGTTTGTACCAAGTACCGAACCTAAACATCATGATACCTGCAGCAATAGTGAGCAGAGATATGACCAGTGTTTGGGGTGAAACTACATTTCTTAAAATGGCAGGCGCTGTCGAGAAATATTCGCATTCTGATTTATTGACGCAAGATTTGTGAACAGGAAAGATGATTATTACTAGTACAAGCAAGACCAAGATACATGTTCCTGCCAATGAGCACACCGCCCCAGCTTTTATCACTCTGTCAATTTGCTTAATTGCCAATCTTATTCAAAAACTACATTCATTCAGTTCAACTATTGATTCTCTTGGGATCGATGGTAACAAAGCTATAGTGTTCATTTTTTGAAACTCGCTCAAATTTATTATTGAAATACTGGAATGGAATTGTTTCAAATACATGTTTATCCCATAGTTCATGTACCATGTCAAAATACACCTTTCGTTTTTCGCCTTTAATTCTTAACATTTCATGGGTAAGGATATGTGAAATTTTTGCACAATTATTATCTGCATAAAACTTTATTCTATCCAAATCGGTTTGGGATTCCTTTGATCTCTCCCAATAAGCTATTCCAAAGTTCTCTGAAGAATAACCCTCTGTTCTACAATCAGTCCAAAATGGCTTGAAGTATGTCAGGTAAAAATGATAGGTCGTCTTATCTCTGCTATGATGGTCCCTTGATAAATAAGAAATTGACATCCTGTCAAATAGTCTTCCGGGAATTACAGGAAGGATGTCTGCTTTTATCTTTAGGCTAATGTCAAATGATCTTTTTATCCAACTATGAAAAAATCTTGACATTAAAGAAACGTAATACCAATCCTCATTTTGCAGTCTAACCCAATCCTCATTTTTTGCTACATATATGAAGAATAGAGTCGGATTTTGCAATGTCAACAATTATTGCAAAATGTGCAAATAAATACTAATGAAAAGATCCAATTCAATTTTATCTTTGAACTGCATTTTTCCAAATCCTTATTGTATATGAAATGATTGAGATGGCACTTTAATTGACTCAATAACAATATCAGGTCGCAAAACTTATACACTCAATTTTAGAACCATTAAAAAGCGATGCTACTGTGGGGTCGTAGCGAAGCCAGGCATCGCAACGGGCTCCAGATCTAACAAAACAGGGCTTATTAGAGAATGATACCCGTGGATCAGGGGTTCAAATGCTGTGTTAAGAAAACACAACAGAATACATCCCTTCGGCCCCACTTTAAATTGTCACAAAGTACATGTAATGGCCAATTCTGGTATTAGTTTAAAACGCCTCAAATTCGATAAATATATTTCCGCTAAAACTAGACTCTTTTACTATCTTAAACACTCTTCAATTGCTCTAAAAGATCCAAATGTTCTCTGGGCTTCTGGGATATGCTTTTGAAGCGCTTCGCTAGCTGACTCTATAAATAATGACATTGGGTCTTGCTTTTTGAATAGCTTTAAAAATGACTTTTTAGGATTATTTAGCTTGTCAAAAAAGAATGTCGAACTGTCTTCTATTATAACGTCTGCTTCGCTACAAGATACTCCGTGCTTTATTAGGTGTTTTTCTAACTTTGCAGCAAATCGTGCAAAGTGAACCGAATAAGTATCCTGATCTAAATTTGGCAATAACAACTATGTATCCAATACATAATATTTAAAAATTTTTTATTTTGATTAACCCAGGGCATCACAAGTCGTCTATTTTTATTAATTTACCCTAAAATTCCCTTGCCTAATAAATATAATAAATGCTAAACTTGCATTATCCGTATGCCTTATTTCTTGTCACTTTATTGACAAATTGAGACTATCTCTTAATTGGGAATGCTAATTTTTTAAATATTAACTATGACATGAATTTTTGCTCCCGTTACTTATGTCTACTAAAAAAAACCGTAACTTATTTTTGCAAATCAGTAAGGTGGGGAAGGGATTCGAACCCTTATAGATTCGCTAACTTCATTGTGATTCTGCAGGCGAACGCATAGCCGCTCTGCCACCCCACCATAATTAAGTTTGAGAAATTTTCTCAATTTAAAGCATTGTCCGGGTAGAAAGTTGCAGCTTGATACAAAGAATTACCGACCTTTGAATATTCAAGAAATTAGTTATGCTAAGGTTCTGCAAGTTTGGTGAATCGCATATTGATTGGATTATATTCACATCCCATCGGACCACAGTATCTCCCTACGTATTCTGCTTTAGGCCTATACAACGCTGGTTTGGGCGCTGCTTCTGCAAATTTTTCTTCAATTACATGAGAAGTCCAACCTGAAATTCTTGCAATAGCAAAGATAGGGGTGAACAAATCCATTGGTATTCCCAGGCTGTAGTACAATGACGCGCTGTATAAATCCACATTCGGATATATCGACTGCTTCCTAGATTGGAGAAAATATTTTTTGGTTGTCTTTTCTACTTGTTCTGTCATATCAAACCATGGAGTCTGACGATCTTTGTTAACGGTCTTTGATAGTCGATACAACACTTCCGCTCTTGGGTCCGTTGTTTTATAAACTGCGTGACCCATACCCATAATCTTATTTCCAGATTCCAGCTTCTCATTTACCCATTTTTCAACGTTGTCAATATTGGCGATTTCTATAAGCATTTTCATAACCTGGGTATTTGCACCGCCATGTAATGATCCTGATAGGGCTGCTATTGCTCCTGTTATAGATGCGTACATGTGGGATTTAGTAGAAGCTATTTCTCTCGCAGCAAATGTCGACGCATTGAAGCTATGTTCCGCATGAAGTATCAAACATATATCAAATATTTTTGCTTCTTCATGTTTGGGTTTAGTACCAAATAACATATACAAAAAATTTTCTGCGTTTGTCATCTCGGTAGATGGTTTGATAATTTCTTTTCCGCTCCTTATCCTGTCCCAGACTGCAACAATAGTTGGGATTTTTGAGATAAGCATTTTTGCTCTTTTTATATTCATCTCCCTGGAATCATCTTGTATATCAAGATCATAATCTGGTAATTGTGAAATGCACGATTGAAGCACATCCATGGGGGAAGCTGTGACTGGCCTATTCTTCAAGTTTTGGTATATTGCTTCGGGGATATCTCTATTCTCTTTCAAATACAATGTAAAGTCGGCCAGATCTTCCTTTGTAGGAAGATCGCCAAAAAGTAAAAGATAAGAAGTTTCTTCAAAAGTAGAATGAGTTACAAGATCTAATATATCGTAACCGCGATAGATAAGTTCTCCACGTTCACCATCGATTGAACATATCCTTGTATCTGCCACTACTATATTTCTCAAGCCTATGTTCCTAGCATCGATGTTTCTCATTCCATTCATTGTCATATATTACGTCAATTCTAATTTAAATAATACGTATATCACTCACAAAAAAGAACTTGTTATTAATATTACAAGAAGACAAATTAAAAAACTTTCGATTCCTATTCAAGTAAATAATAATGTGAGTCCTTTATCTATCGAATATTTGAGTAAAAGTATATCTACTTCTTTGGCATGAGGCATAACCCAAACCATTTCTTCTTAGTTCGAAAAGATTCCTTTTAGTTGAGTTTTGTGAATGGATGAAGATTTAACGAAATAAAAAACGGAGAGACATCAGTCAGTATTTAATAAAATCTAGAATTCATATTTCTTGGTATCAGATTTAGGAAAATCAGTTTGTCTGGACTTTTGCCTATACTTGAAGAGAATGCTGGTGATTACTTTTATTACTTTAATTTATAAAAACTTATTTGATTTACGTTACAATCCAATATGTGAATCATGATATGTGGACATTGCATCAGTTTCGAGACGAATGTACTTTCGCTGTTCGGGATAAAACTCCACAAGAGATTGATTAAGTATTTTAGTGAAAGTTGGTGGATCTTGCAGCTCAATTTTTTTGAAATTGGTATTGGACTCCTTGGACTAGTGAATGGAATTCAAATTATGCTCTTTTATGTCCTGGATCATTGCAAATGGTTCAAAGAATCAAAGCCATCGAGAACTTCTTCCTTCATTCCTATGAACCATCCAACAAAGTGCTTTGGAGTGTCCTCATTAAAATGAAGATCTATAATCGTAATTCCATTTTTACCAGTAATGCATTTTAGGCAGCTATTCCCTTGCCAAGTATCAGAATTTAGGGGATACATGCCTGATCCCGTGTCATGTGTTCCTGTGCCAAAGACTCCATACATCATACCATTAACATTGAACCTCTGATAGTTATGGTTATGTGCTTGCAAAACACCATCAACGCCTTCGGATCTAAATAGAGGATCATAACAATCAAACTGGCCATTAGGAGGATGAATACTTTTTACAGTAACAAATGGTTGATGAACAACTGCGAATTTATACAAAGCCTTAGTCGATTCAAATTGCGATTTCAGTATTTCGAATTGTGGACTTGAACAATCAAACTTAGTATTAGCGTCTATATTAAAAAGAGCAAGTTTATTTCCAGAAATACCAAAATTGACCAGCCCGAATGTTCTATTGTTACCTAACCACATTTTAACGTCATTTCCAGAATCGTGATTTCCGACCACTATGTCGGTATTTTCCTTTGTGAATCCATGAGAGTCAAGCTCAGATAATACCTTCTGTCCATTAGTATATTCAAAGTCTCCAGCTATTACCAATATCTGGACGTTGTATTGTCTGGCAATCTCCAACTGTTTTGTAAATCCCTCATTAGAATCAATGTCGCCAACCACTCCAATTCGCAAGGTCTTTAATTTGTTAAAATCGGCTGCAGGAAAACCTATTGAATTTCCAGAAGCCGTTAATCCCGCCACGGGTTGTAGGATAACACCAAGATAAATTAAATTGCTCAATAGGAGACCAAATAACAAGAATGGACTATACCTCAAACTAATATGTATTATTTGGGCTTGATATAAAAAGACTGTAATACAAGTGTCGAAATTTAGAAAGTTTTTCTGGGTTCGAATCACTCTTTATTTGGTACAATCTGGGTGTAGTTCTTTTTTATAGAAACAAAACAAATTTCATCAAATAGTGATATTTCTGTGAATCATTATATGACATTTCAAAAAGTGTATTAGCGTTGGGCACGTAATGAATTATTGTTTGATTTCTAAGGCTATAGGGGTCCACATAGAATCTAGATGAATCATAGTAGCCGTCGTTCATGGTCATATTAAAATTTACCTTATGCATTAAGTTCAAAAGCAAATCAGGGATTATAACTTCTTGATGAATAACCACTTTTCTCATATCAATTTTACTGGCATTGTATTCAAATGGCATGTACCAGGTTAGAGTTCTCTTAAATGGATCGAATTTTAGATTCATAATTTTATCGTAATATGATAAAATAGTTATATTGTTGCTTTTTTCATTCATAACAATATTCTTGCTTTCAATATCGCCAACTTGTAAGTCAGAATCAAAGTATAATGGCTCTCTATTTTTAACGATTGCTACCGTTTGAAATCTATATTGGCCACTATCAAGTTCAAGTGGTAAGGTCAAATTCACGTGATCTGTTCTGCCAGTTGTATTGGATTTAGTCAGCATAGGTTTGTGGAACTGTGATGCATTCATTTGGGAATTGTTAATATTTATCGTGAACCGTCCGTTCCTTGTATTAAAAACTTCAGAAAGAAATTGAGTATTTTTCGGAATTGAATTATATTGATTCTTTGTTACTGAAACGAAAAACGTTGCGTTAGGAAATACGGAGCTGGTAGAGTTCTCATCATAAAGTTCTAACCTAATCGAGAAATTATCATCTTTAGCGCCTTTTAGTGCGAGTGGCTTTATACCAACACACATTGTGGCAGTATAATTTTCGGAGTGCGAGCATACCATGCTACTTCTAGAAAATCCATCACCGAAAACATAGTTGCCGTAAATTACTTCACAGGCCAGTACAGTCACTAGAACTGTGAGGAGAATAAAAACGGTACGCATAAAATATTACGAACGGCATGAAAAATAAATCAATGCCCCGGCTCTTCTGCTCCGGGTTGTATTTCATTTACTCCAATAACAATACTGCTCGTCGGAGGCAATTGTATCGCGCGTATGCTTGGGTTCTGAAGCGCTACATCAGTTATTGTCCCGATTCTTATGTTAGGAGTTGCATGCATAACCGGCGCGTTTTCTTCCAAATCTGCATGATAAATGCAAAGTTCACCGGCTTTAGACAATTCTTCAATAAGAAGAAGTGATATGACTTGCAAGTTAGGGGCTTGACCTACTAACACATTTAATTTTGGTTGGAAACTTTCGTCACAGGGAATTTTAACTGCTAAATGTCCATTTACTATTTTATAGGGACTTGAATCGTATAGATGGATGTAATCTTTTGCTGGTATCACTTGTCCGGCTAGCAGTACGGTTTCAGAATCTCGTACTATGTATTTTTGAGCCTCAGGATGCGAAATCGGATTTGAGTCTGTAGTATCTGAAAAAACAAATGCTTCAACAGGTTTGATAATGAGGAGAGCTGAAGCAAATGAGAACAACATGATAAATGAGATGAGGTTATTCGGACTAAAAATTCTCATTTTTGCAAATCATAACTTTAATCATTTTTACATATATACATGATCTGTTCAAAAATTATAGAAGAAACGTTGTTTTACATCATGACCACGTAATAGATCAACCATAATCACAATAATCACATGTTTTAACAGAATTTACCTAAAATTCAATCTACTACTAGAAGACGGCCTGCTTCCGTTCAATTAACTTTTGTTAGAATTATGGTTTTCTATAGAGACAACTATTATTCATTTATTAGCCTCGTATATGGTGTAATATCTCATAAGGATTCAACTGAATAGGATTTACAAAAATATGCTGTGTTTGAGGGTTCCTGACAAAAGTAATATGGGGAATTGACATTACATTTATGCAACAATAAAAAAGATTGTTAAAATTGCCTTTATATCACAGTCAGATACTTTGATAAATTAAGGCTATGAATACAAGCGTCTATCGTCCTGCTAATACTTTTTAATTAAACCTGATTTATACAGAAGTACTAGAATCCTTAAACCTATTATTGTTTTAATATTAGCATCAGATGCACAAATGGATATATTCGAACTTGTAATCCGGCAGATGGCATTCAACGAAATATTCGAAGCGCTTACATATATTGCAGGCTCAATACTGTCTGCTGTTTTGGTTGTTATGTCTGTGGTAGCCTATCGAAAGAATCACATAAAGAAACTCCAATACGCTGCCATCGCCTTCTCATTGTTCTGTGTGTTCCTAATTTATGAAAATTTAGAACATTTTTTCTCATTGGATAATCCATTTACGGACGTTATTATTCCTTCAGCGGGATTGGCGATCATCCTTTTTTTCTTTTTAGCGGTAATAAAAAAGTCCTGAATATACTAAATAGAGTATTTATAAATCATCAGGGATGCTGACAAATTTATTTACTTAATTAGTTTATAGGGGAGAAAACCTGGATCCGATGGTTGCCCCTGTCAACTACGTACATTTTACCGTCATGGTCTAAGAACACATGTTCCGGTTTTGAGAATTGGCCGTCACCTAATTCTAGGGGACCTGTTCCGTCCGGGTCGACACACCCTTCACCTGTGACTATTTTGCAATGAGAGCCAATTTTTCCTAAAAAACGACCATCTAAATCAAATATTTGAATGCGAGGATTACCTGCTCCGTCTACAATGTAAATATGATTTTTTGAATCTATCCAAAGATGTTCTTGAGGAAGCGAGAACTGTCCATCTGCAATGCCAACAGAACCCCACTTCTTTAGAAAGGTCCCATTCTTATCAAAAACTTGCACCCCTGGCCTCTCTAATTCATCTACATAAACGAGTCTTTTGGAATCAAATCCAATTGCATGTGGAAGATTGAATTGTCCGTCAGCGGTTCCCTTGGAACCCCATTTTGTAATGAAGGTGAAATTCTTATCAAATCTCTCTATTCTATTGTTGTATGTATCTGTGACATATATATCGCCGGTATGTGGCTCAATTCGTACATCTTCTGGTCTATGGAACTGTCCATTGAGTTTGCCATCGCTACCGTACTTTGCCAGAAAGGTACCATTGGTATCAAACTTCTGTATGCGTGAGTTCTCTCTATCAGCAACATAAATTTTATCTGAATTATCTATCGCGAGGCTGTATGGGATACTAAACTGCCCATCCTTCGAACCTTTTGTTCCCCATGTCTTTAAAAATGTTCCTTTTTGAGTAAACTTCTGAATACGATTATTATCCCTGTCCGTGACATAGATGTTTCCACTGGAGTCCATTGTGATATCGTGTGGTCTGTTAAATTGACCAGGTCCGGTACCAAATGAACCCCATTTGTTAAGAAATGAATATTTCAGTTGTGTATCTTGACGTGTAACATTCTGAGGTAACTCTGAAGTAATTCCATAACAAACTATTACTCCAAATAAAGATAATATCATGGATGCGCAAACGATAAACAAAAATGTTCTAGTCTGCATATTTGAAATACTTATTGGCGGGTTAGTTAAGAGATCTGATACAATCGCCTAAATGTACTCAAAAAAATGAAAATCATGAATCTGCAACTACTCAGAGATATTGCAAGCGGTGCGAATATTATTTCATATACCTAAGTAAACGGAACTATTGATGATAAAAGCAACAGTGATGAAATATACGAATAAATCTAATATAAAAAAATTTGACAAAAAAATAGTTGATTTATGGTTGAAGTACTGCGTCATTCTGTGTGAAACCTAGAACTGCTACATCGTCATTTGTACGATCGCAAAGTCATTTTAATACTGTTAGATATTAGCTTTAATAAGTATTATTAAGAAATATTTATATTGTTAATAACAGATCAGTTAGGCATGGGAAGACTTTGTATTTTGTTCTCGATATTTACCATAGTCATTATTTTGCCTTCGATTTTTCCTGCATTAAGAGGCCAAAACGAAATCGAAGTAAATCCCAATATCAATTTGGCTAATTCCAGTCTTAATACCTCATTAGAGAATCAGACAAGTGGCCATTTTATAAAAATAAAAGTTATTTCTTCTTTTTATCCCATCTACGAATTTGTAAATAAGGTAGCAGGAAATAAAATAGATCCCTCCATTCTCGTGCCTCCTCAAATTGAGCCTCATGATTTTGAGCCAACAATAAATCAGATACAAGAGGCAAATTCGGCAGATGTCCTGATATATAATGGCTTGGGGATAGAAAAATGGATCAATAAGATTGACAATCGTCACAAGATTGACAGTAGTGCGCAAATTAAATTCTTATATACCGATAATAGTAACAAAACTGCTGATCCACACGTTTGGTTAGATCCCATTCTCGCAAAATCACAGGTTGAAAATATACGTGACGGGTTAATAACAATTGATCCTAATAATAGAGACAATTACATTCATAATTCGAAATTGTTTTTGGCTGAACTCGATTCCCTTGACAAAAAAATACGACATGAATTGCAGTCGTGTAAGAAGAGAGATTTCGTGGCTTTCCATAATGCCTTTTCCTATTTTGCTGATAGATACGGCCTAAGACAGCACAGTATCTCTGCCGCTGGCCCAGAAGAAGAGATTAGACCCCAGCGTCTTACTGAAGTTATATCAATGGCAAAAGATCTCGATTTGCGAGTCATATATTCTGAAGAATTAATAGATTCGCGTTATGCCGCAGCAATTGCACAAGAAATTCCGAACGGCAAAGTGCTTATTTTGAGCCCAATAGAAGGAATCTCACATGAGGAACAGGTTTCAGGGGTAGGATATATCGACAAGATGGAACAGAATCTGCAAAATTTGAAGGTGGGACTTCAGTGCAGTTAATAATGAAAGCCTCTGAAAGCGCGTATCCGGCGAATATTTAGAACCATTATCTTTTGTGTTAATCCGACATAAAAATGACAGAAGAATCCTCCATTTCGTGCCTAATTAATATTCAGAAGTCTAAAAAATCTGACAGTTATCGCCATATTGCTTCTATAATATCCTGAAAATGCGCAACCAATATCCCCGCCCGTCTGGATTATATCTTGAATTGAGGAATCGTTGTTACTAAATGGAGGGATATGATTGGTTTCTACTGTACTACCGTACTATAATTGAAACATATATACATATAATACATACAATACATTTCACATTACAGAAATTGAGATCATCTGTGTTCCGAAAATTTTCAAAGGTGGATCACCGTTTTGTATTCTCTTTGCAGCATTTCTAGCAAGATTCATCAATCTTTCTACTTGTCCTCTCAATTTCCATAATTTTCTAATGTCCTTTATGCTGGCAACATAACGCCCATTACTGGTATTGGGCAGAATATATCGAAGTTCTTTTGGTTAGTATCGGTTATGTAATTTGAACTATTATTGTTTAGCATTTTGACAGCACTTTTATCAATAACCCAAGCAGTTTTTATCCATTGTTCAAAAAGCAATTTGAAAGGCCGATTCCGTACGAATAACTATTTGATCTGCTAAATTTGATATTTACATGTCTAAACTATTTTTAACACGTTAAATTTGGTAGGATCTGAATTTGATTTACTTTAGTGTTGATTGGTTGTTCAGTTTGATTTTATGTGGATTGACCCGATTTTGAATTGGAATAAAAGTATTTGTAATTTGTGAATAGCATTGTTAATGGAATATGTATGGCAATGGACTCGGTCCCTTCTTAGATATCTAAATTGATAACCATTGTTATTATGGAATGTCAATAAGTTTCAAGATGGGGGAACAATTGCCCTCACAGACAACTTTTTGAAGTCGTAAGTTACTCCGTTTGATTTGAATATTATCATTGGAGAGCCCCAAGTTATAGCTGCACTTGCACTCTTTGCATTACAATGTGTCATGTCATTGCCCCAATTTGATTTGTCTATCATTTCTGTAGCCTTTTGCCAATTATTGTTATTATCCTTGTCTATGTAGGATTCGAGTTTTACGCTGCCGTCAGGAAGATTATACACAACTCCCTTAAAACCAACCCATTTATTCATAGTTGATCCAATTGTTATCCCAGAATAAGGTTTTATATCATAGTTCACATGCCACATCTCCTTTTTGAATTTGAATTTTCCATTTGTAAAGTCGATGTTATTGTGATAGGATGAACCGCCACAGCCTTCGTGAACATTATTGCTATGTCTTACACTTCTTGAAACTAGAGAGATTTCATCTCCGCCACCAGATGAAGAAAGAACTTTAACGTACATGGTTATTTCCAAGTTCTTCCAATCTGTGGGTTTGTAAAAGTATCCTGTTTGGGCCAATTGTGTATAGTCATATGTTGGCAGGGTCGACCTAACTTCGTCTGAGGGCAATCCTGAACTCTTTGTAAATGCTAACATTCTTGTGGTACCGGGCTGAAGATGCCAGCTACCATCTGAATTCTTAGAAATCTCTGCTCCATTCCTATCAAACTGACCGTCTTCGGGGTTTGTAGGATTGAAGTACCATGTTTCTCCACCCGGTAAAGTATCATAGATCATCTTGACTCCATCGCTTCCACCTGTGTTGCCACCAGTACCTCCATTGCTTCCACCTGTGTTGCCACCAGTCCCATCATTTCCTGTAGGAGGTGGTGTTGTTGGAGCAGGATTTTGTATGCTTGATTTTATTTCAGTAATGCTAGCGTAATCGTTTTGTGTATTACCATTAACAGTAACTTTGATATATCGACCGTTGGTAATGGCGAAAGTATATTTTTCAAGGTTTAATGTAGTACCACTACTCTTGCTAGTAAGTACTTTAGTAAATGTAGTGCCATCTTTGGAAGTAGAAATGTCAAAGTTATTCTGTCTTTCATTGCCCTTATACCACGCAATATTCACACTGCAAATGTTTTTACTTGATCCCAAATCGACTTGTATCCATGAGCCTTTTCCCAAATTGGACCATCTTGTATTGAGATTGTTATCCAGGACATTTGATGGAGGAAAACTTGTTTGGCTTCCCGATGCCTTAGGACTATTGATTACTGCTGTAGTACATTGAGTTTGTGGTGGTTGACTTGTAGTGGTAGTTTGAGCTTTTACTTCAGTAACACTTGCGTAATTATTTTGAGTGTTACCATTTATTGTTATCTTTACATATCTGGCCAATGTGGTGGGTATTTGATATTTTTCTAAAGACAATGTATTCCCAGTACTTTTGGATGTCAACACATCTTTGAATGTGGTGCCATCCGTGGATGTAGCGATAACAAAATTATTTACTCTTACATCACCTTTGTACCATGCTATATTCACACTGCAAATGTTTTTAGCTGATCCTAAATCAAGTCTTAACCATGAGCCTTTACCAAAAACTGACCATAAAGTATTGAGATTATTGTCAACTGCACTGCTTGGTGGGAAACCTTCGCTACTCCCACTAGCAGAAATTCCATTTATACTTGTGTTAGAACATGCGGACGGTGTGCTTTCAGCTCCAAAAGACGAATGAAATGTTTGCGAAAATATGAAACTTGATACTATCAATAAGAACACAATAGACCTAATAAAAAGACTAGACATTTTATCCGGTCACCCCACTTTTGATTCTAGAAACTGAATTGCCAGAGAAATAAGAATATGTCAAATCAACATTTTTCGAATAAATATAGTATATCGTGTCATGACCATGAATCATTGTGAAATTATTCTTATTACATCTTATTTATGCAAGACTAAGATTTTTTCTTATAATACGTTATGAGTCAGTTAAACATAATACTCTATATATAATATTTACAATATTTATCTATTGTAAATAGTGTTACTCTTTATAGTAAATTGAAATAGAACAATTATACTATGAAATCATATATGAAATATTGAAAGTGGGGCTTAATTAATGAGATGAAATTTCTGGAAAAAGTAAAATAAAGAAAATCAGGAGTTTGGATTTAATACCGCTCTTCCTACTATTTTGCCTGAACGCAAATCGTCCAAGGCCTGATTTGCCTCATCCAGCCTGTATGTTCTGTTAACTACGGATCTGATTGCTCCTGTTTTAGACAAGTTCACAAGGTCTACAAGGTCATTAAAACTTCCAGTATATGCTCCCGTAATGGTAAGACCTCTTAACGGTACTGTCGGTAAACTTAATTCTAATGCTCCACCAAAAAGCCCAACCATCACAAGTTTGCCTCGTTTTCTCAACATGTTAATTGAGAGTGGCGCAGTACGATTGTTGTTTACAAAGTCTATCACCGCTTCAGCTCCCAGTGAGTTGGTGAGATTCTTGATATCTTGTACGGGATCCATCTTGGATGAATTTACGACTTCATGAGCACCAAGTTTTTTTGCTTCAGATAATCTCTTGTCGTCTACGTCTACTACTATGATTCTGGAATTAGTTATTGCTCTGGCCAATTGAACGGACATAAGACCCAAACCACCAGCTCCTATAATTACAATTGATTCACCTGGAGCTACCTTTGCTTTTTTAACCGCGTTATAGGCTGTAAGCCCAGAACATGCCAATGACGCAGATGCATTTACATCCATATCATCAATTTTCACAAGATATCTGAAGTTGGGAACAAGGACAAGCTCGGAATATCCACCGTCCCTGTATATTCCTATTGTTCTAGGAGTGTCACAAAGATTTTCTTGGCCTACTCTGCATGCAGGACATGAACCCTCGCCTATCCAGGGGTATACTACAACCATGTCTCCCACGTTAAAACCGGTAACTGATTCTCCAATTGCTTCAATTCTGCCAGATATTTCATGGCCTGGCGTAATCGGAAATTTTACTCCTCTGTCTTCAACTTTTAAAAAAGTACCTGCAGCTCCTTCATATCCTCCTTCCCACAAATGAATGTCACTATGACATACACCTGATGCTTCAATTCTAACCAAAACTTGGGTATCCCTTGGTTTTGGATCTGGTAGGTCAACAATAGAAAGTTTCTCTTTAATCTTGATGATTTGAGCAGATTTCATTTCATTAATGCAATAATCGTCAAGGTATTAAAAGAATTCATTTATTTGATTATCATGAGAAAGTTAACAAGATACATTCATCCATTTGAATTAGAATGGGACATTGGAATTCAAATAGAAAGTAGATGACAGATTTATTTTAAAGTATTTCCAATAATCTCTGGGTGCTAATGAGGTTAAGGAAGAGCCGTCTGAATTATTGATGAAGAAGGTTATGAGTGCCGAAGCATCCATTTTTAGACTGGTTCATACTTTAATGCATACAGAATGGGAGGGCTGGACATTAACGCAAAAAAGTTTGAATTTACTGACAGGGACAACTTAATTATTCAAACTTAAAATAGTAACAACGGGTACTGGTAAAACCAAATTTGTTATATATACCATCAAACAATTGAAGTTATGATTCGTGGACGAATCTTTCTAATGATGGTAACAGGCACAGTTTGTTTACTGACATTATTTGCATCTAGTACGACTTTCGGAACAGTTTCTACACAAGAAGAGTTAGAATGTAACCCAGAAATGAAACAGACTTGTAATGATGAGTCGAACGGGAATTCGTCCGCAACAAATGAAGCGTCCGGCACTGCTCAAGCAGAAACATCTGCTTCGGATGTAATCAAACCAGAGTCGACAACGACTCCTACTAAAATATACAACATATTTGTTGGTATCGGGTATCCATCATGGTATACCAATTATGATCTGAATGACCCGAAACCTGAATTATATAGTATGGAAAACGAAATTGTTATGGTCGCATATGTTCAAGGTAAAAAAGTTCAAATGGTTGATAAGGCTTTTCCTTTTCGTCCTAATAACATCGGCAACGTCAATGGTGGAGGGCATGTGGCAGTTGACGTTCCTCAAACAACCCCTCTTTCTATCATGGTATTTGCCTATGAAGCAGATGGGTGCCCTCACTATCAATTCCCAGACGATATTCATGACAAGGTTGTTAAGGACTTTAAGCCTTTGACGGCGTTTGGCAAGTTGGATCCACTCCATCCGCTAAGGTATACAAATTTGCAGAAAATAGCGAATGATTTGAACGGCAAAATTAACTCCTTATGTGGTGAAGGACAGGATGAACACGAAGTTTTGAACCCTATTAACATAGTATTTCAACCGATTCATACTTCCGAAAAGCACGGCAAGCAGCCATGGGGTGCGGGGCACTTCATTATTCATAATGTAAATGAAAAAGGACGTGCAGACTTCGCAGCCCATCTTTGTATCTATCCGACTCCCGGACAACAAATTTTTGAGGAAACCTGTCTCGTATATAATGGAGAATCATATCGAGGAGATCAGAAACAACCTAGGTGAAGTGGGTTATCCATAGGGTATGCCATATAATTCATAATCAAGTTTGTCAGATTTGATCCCATAAACATCCACATACATGACGGTTATGAGTACCGAGGCATCCATTCCTTATGACAACTGGAACCTGATTTAATCCTGAGGCCACTGGAAATTCAAGTTATCAGAAAGACCAAAGTAAAAAACTGTCTGTCGATTAATTTAGAGCATACAGTTGGAAATTTTATCCTTTAATATCTGACAATAATATGAATTATATCCTATTCAAAAATTCAGATTTAATGTACTACAGAAAAGTATGTTCTTTTTTTAGTACTGGTTCTTCCCCAATCTACTTATATTTTGTTTAGTATCATTTCACGATAACAAATGTTGAACACGAAAAGCGTGTTAATGCTTGTAGTATTGTCTGCAGGAATGTTGACAGTGCTAACAGGGACAGGAGTATCGCAGGTAGCACCAGCATTTGCTGATAAGGATGAGTGCGAAGACAATGATGACAACAACTGTAACGTGACGAACCACAAAATAATACAGGAAAATAACTGTAAGGCAGTAAATGAATTTGAAAAAATAGGCTCCATGAATAATCCCACGAACAACAATCAGTTTATCTGCAGCAATGTGCTTGTATCTCCGGCTAACGGCGATGACAATGTATTCGGAGATAGTGCATTAATACCTAATACTCCATAGTAACAGAAATTAATGGGTAACGAAGTATCGTTATCTACGATATCTTTTTTGTTTTCAATGATAAGCCAAATAAATCGCGCATGAGTTTTTTAGTTTTATTATTTTACCGCTTTCAATCGGTACTTTCGTCTTCCCATTTTTGAAATAGGATACTAGCATTAAGTAACATGTGCTGTTTATTTCATAAAATCATAAATTATTTTGACAAAGCAACACTGGAAATTGTGCCACTTGCATCCATGCCATCAGGTTGGCCCAAAAAGTCTATCGAACTAATAAAGCGATCACGCATCTCAGAGTTATCCGGAGTGTCAAAGTGCTCTGGAATTGACAGAAATTCAATCATATAACCATTTTTTCCTACAAACGTTAACCAATACTGTACCTCACCACTTATTGGATCAATTTCATCCTTTTGTGAAAATGTAATGTGGAATGAACCTGTCTTATGGCCATCTATCTCAAGAATAGTCGGCGGTTGTATTGTTTTGTATTCAAATTTTAGATCGTCGGTTATGCGATGTTTGTAGAAATCAGAGAATGCAAAATCAAAGTCAGTAGAACCAAAGTCTTCGAGTAAATTGTCATAGAAATGAATTCCTATTTTGCCATTTCCTATTTCATTATCAGATACCTCTATCTCGGTTCCATCTTCAAACTCATTTGATTTTTCCTCTATTGTCCAATTTGAAGGATATTGGAATGCAATTTGATACTTTTCGCTAAGATAGTTTGTATATTGCAATGCAGAGGACACATTAGCATTAGATATGCAGAAGGTAAAGGACAAAAAGAAGGTCACAATAACAAATTTCGTCTTTGGTATTAATTTTGATGTGATTAAATATTCACTCCCTTTAACTCCACATTTATTTGATGAGCGTCATAAGATTTAACGATTCAAGAAATCCCGATGCCGAAAAAATATTAATTTTAAAAATTAACTAAAATGCAGACAAATGGCACATTCCAGCGGGTTATATTTTAAAGATGATTATTATGCCTTAACGTCTTCTCACGCGATTATTTTAATTATAAATGATTTTACCACGAAAATAATTTATGAGTAAGGATGTAATACAAATGCGTTGGTAAGTTGAATCAAAAATCCATTTCCATGCTAATAAATCCCATATCATTGGTATATGGTATTCTAAGCTGTACTATAGCAACCAGTTTGATATTTGTGATACTATCAGTTGGTGACATTATCCACTACGTTCAATACGCATATGCTGCGGTCAATCATACAAACTTCACCTCTACTATCTCTGAAATGATTCAAAAGGGTAACGATTTTCTTAACACATCAGAATATACCAAGGCCATGACCAATTATGAGCAGGTCTTAAAACTTGATTACCGGTCTGTCGAAGCATTAAATGGGAAGGGAATGGTACTCAACAGTTTAGGTAAATATTCAGAAGCAATTTCCTGGTTTGATATGGCATTGAAGATTGACCCTACTTTTGTACAATCTCTAAATAACAAAGGGATAGCGTTATCTAATCTTGGAAAATATCAAGAAGCAATTTCCTGGTTTGATATGGCATTAAAGATTGACCCTAATTTTGTAGATGCTTTATACAATAAGGCTGACGCACTAGGGGAGCTTGGTAGTTATGATGAGGCATTTACCTGGACAGAAAAGGCACTGGCAATTGACACGGCCAAGCAAAATACCTCAATCTCCTCAAATACATTGCTTCCAAATCAATAGATTCTGATATGATTTTTTTCATTTGCATTGAGAGCCTGTCCAATTTTCTTTTGAGAATTCGGATATGTCACAAAATTCAGTCAAAATCCTTGCCATTTTGTTCTCCATGATTTTTGCATTTACGTTCACGCCATCACAATAAACAACTCCAATTTCCCTGCCGTATCTATCGCCTCTTCGCTGACCACTATCAACATCCAGCTGTCCCTTTTTACCAAGGCAAAGTGATTCAACAAAATTTTTTGCCTTATCATATCCGGGCTGACCTCTTTCAGGAGTATCGACAATGGCTAATCTTATCCTAGTTCCATTAATGTCCAGTGTGTCTCCATCTACTACCTTTGTTACGGTTCCTTCCAACTCTATATCATCACTCGTATTTGCGTTCTGATTTTGAGCAACAATTTCTTGAATCCTGTAATATTCTTTATTTTCGCTTTGATTGATTTTTGATGCTGAATAAACTTTTCCGATCAATATTGTATTTCCCGACATCACAGATTGGCTAACAAGAAAGACAATTGCAATACCAAGAATAAGGTAGGAAGAACTTTTGTATATCCACATGAAATACAATTCAATAATATAGAGCATTAATTTACTTTACTAGACTTTAGATCTCTATTTGTTTCCCAATGGTGATCTGTTTTTACTATTATGAAGTGCTATTATAAACTACTTAAACACGAGTTTACTTAAATTTGAAAGAGATCAAAAACTAATTACTATGGGATCTTGTCTTGTCTGGTTATCTCGTCAAGGAATAAGACTCAGTGAAATTAAATCTGGCCAGGATCTATTCTCAAGAATTAAGGGATTGTGACCATTCATATTCACTTTTTTCGAGACTCGTTTTGAAAGATACATACCTATCGAACTCATTAGGTTCCATAACCTGGAGTTTGGATTTGAAATGAAAGAGTCTATGGCCCATCTCACTATCGAGTGAAATTTGGGATTTGTTTCGTTTATTGAATTCAAAATAGTTTGACGTGAAGAAGAGATGATATAATGCGCATGCTCATGCATTTCTTTCCTAGTTGCGTAATCCAATTTGCCGACCTTGAATTTACCTTTTTTCAAACTATCTAAAACCGCATCAATATTCTTTTCAGATTCAACGGTGTTAATACTCCTCCCAATTGTTGATTTTACATGCGAGTCGCTACCAACTATTGATTTCATGTTGTTTTCCTTGGTAAAGCGCTCTGCCAGCAGATTCGAAAAAATGTCGACGTTGTTGCTATTAAACGACTCGATCAAATCACATTTGCTTGCCTGTTCTCTTATTCCATTTGAAACTGCGAATGGATGTGCGGCACATGATATAGCATTCTGTCTTTTAATCTCATCTAGTGTTTCATCTAGAGTCATTCCTGGTTTTATTTCATCGTGTAATCCGTATGCCAATACATGGCCTTTGTTATTGATTGTTATTTCCTCCGCGGGATAAACTTCTATGTTCTTGTATTTTACATGATTTTGCTTGAATTCCAGAATTTGAGAGTACCCATCAATCGTATTGTGGTTTGTAACAAATATCACATCAACTTTCTGAAGATGTGCGTTCTCCATTTGTTCTTCTATAGTGACCCCACAGTCAAATGGTATTCTTGAAAGATAGTTATTATGATTTGAAAAAACGTTATGACAGTGAGTTTCGACCTTCAGGACTTGTGACATAGCTTTGCCGATACAATCCACACTATCTTTACCTAATATATACTATCTTTGCTCGAGCATAATATCAATATTTTCCGTTTATCTGATATATTTCATCATACTTCTTCAATGACTCAATTATTCTAGCATCCGCCACAAATTATTGGATTTCAGGCGGGTTATCTAATTTCTATAACCTCTCCTACTATCTGATTCATTGCAGCTTCGGCAATGTCAAATGAATATTCAGCAGTCCTTCTAATATGCTCCAAGATAAGCTTTACATAAATGTTATTGTAATTCTTTGGATTCTTCTCCTTGTCGATTGAAGCTATTATGTCGTCTTCTATTGATTTGACGGTTTCTGATTTATCTACAATGCTGTCAGCGAGGTAATAGTCCTTTCTAAGGAATGCTTCAATTGCATCGCTTAATAATTGCAGGGATAGCTCACTCATTTTTAGAATTCGTTTACGCAAGTCGTCTGGAATCGACCCAATTTGAGAACTCTTTATTGCAATTTCAGAAGCATGGTCTGCAATTCGCTCCAGACTCCTTACTGCCGCACTATAACTAAGACAATCAGCAGGACTACGAAGTCCAATTGCTTTTAAGGTACTTTCATTCTGCGAGGCGATGACAAGGTTGCGGAGAACATAAAGACTGAATCTATCTACTTCGTCGTCAGACTTTATTACTGATTTGTACAATTCTTGGCTATCTCCAGATAGGGTAGAAATTGCATCTCTATGCATAGACGAACCAATTAAAAACATCCTTCTAACTGCTGTATTTATTGACAACTCTGGAAGACTTAACAGTACTTGAATGGTTACCGTATCAGATGAGTCTGCAATAATTTCAGTTCCAATAAGATTTCTACGAACGACTTCTCTAATTGCGTCTCGTTGTGAAGGATGAATGCCTCCTGCCTTTGATTTCAAATGCATGATATTAAAGCCTCTTAGATACATGGAAACAACTGTACGCTTCAAAGTTGGTCCGCTCTTATCACTAGTTACAAACGATGTTGCTTCAAAGGTGCTTGGTCCTCGGATAACATTTGGAATTATAGATAATGAATTGTTGGCTTCCCTTAGAATAGTTACAGGATCTCCTGCCTTTAGTTTTAATTCATTTACCCATTTTTTTGGAAGTGATAGAACGTACGTAGATCTACCTGTATACTGAATCTTCCTTACTTCATTATTTTCAAACGTTTGCAATATAGATAATTAGATGTCAGTATGATATGGGTTTTATGACTATAGATACGTATTTACTATATAGATATATATACTCTATATAGTTGGCTAACGTCTTGGGCTGGGGTCACCTGTCACGACGTAATATACACAATCTCCAATGTAGCAGGCATGATCCGAGATTCTTTCGAGATAGCGGAGTATTAATAACGCTGAAATGTAGCATTTAAGCTCAAAATTTCTCTTCTTTGTTTGCGTCAGCGCTTTTTTCAAGTAATTACGAAATATTGAATCCACACTATCATCCATCATGTATAATTTCTGCGATGCGTTTTTGTCAAGTTTTTCCAGCGATTTAACACTTAATCGAATCATTTCCTTGACAGTTTTTGCCATCATCGTAACTTCTGACTTGTCGCAGTTAGGAATAGGGCCTATTGTCTCTAATACTTCTGCTATATCGTATGCATATCTGCCAAATCTGGAAAAACCATACGCGACATCCATGAAAGATTGAATAAATCTGAGATCTTTGGCAACTGGCTGATACCTCGCTATCAATTCTGTGGCAAAGTCAGTTACCTCTATTTGTAGAAATCTAAGTTTCTCGGACCCTTCGAAAATCTGGGATCGTAACATGATTCCTTTTTCATATGATTCTAAAGCCGAGTTGACCAGATCCTCTGAGAGATGACCCATGTCCATAATGAGGTTAGTAATTCGTTGTAAACCAATGTCTAATAGTCGAGTCAACTTGGCAAAACTATGTTCTATCCAAACTTGCCAGAAATGTAGCGCTCTGTGAGTTCCTTTTCAGGTTTCATAAAGATTTGATTAGTTGATCCATATTCTATTAAATCACCAAGGTACATAAAGGCAGTAAAGTCTGATACCCTGGCTGCCTGTTGCATATTGTGGGTTACAATAATTATGGTGACGCTATCTCTTAGAGTTCGGACTAGCTCTTCTATTTTAGATGAGCCAATAGGATCTAATGATGATGTTGGTTCATCCATTAGTAACACTTCAGGCTGCATCGCAAGTGCTCTTGCAATGCAAAGTCTTTGTTGCTGGCCACCAGAAAGACTCATTCCTGGTTTCTCAAGCTCATTTTTTACTTCTTCCCACAAAGCGGCGTTTTTTAGACTTTCTTCAACAATTTCTTTGATGATGGTTTTATTTTTCATACCATTTAGTCTTAGACCTGCAGCAACATTATCATAGATACTCATTGTAGGAAATGGATTGGGTTTTTGAAAAACCATTCCAATACGTCTTCTAATAATTACAGGGTCAATTGATTTATCATAAATATCAACTCCGTCTACTATGACTTTACCATCTGCGTGAGCACCAGGAGTCATTTCATGCATTCGATTCAAACATCGTAAAAGAGTTGTCTTGCCACACCCTGAGGGCCCGATAAATGCAGTAACAGACTTTTCTTTGACGTCCAGATGAATATCCTTTATCGCTCGTTTGGCCCCATACCATCCATTGACCTTTTCTATCCTTACTTTGTATTTTTGGGTAGCTCCTTGTATTGTTGGTAATTTAGTCTCACTAGGCCCTTCTACTAGTTCGTCTTCTGCTTCAATGGGATTTTCTATGGCCAATCAGAAATTATTCTAACGAAAATTAATAATTATGTATTATCTATATAGTAAATATAGACACACTGATCAATAAGCGGCCTTAAACGACTTTCTTTGGGCCAAAAACCGTAATCCCACACTCAGAGCCAATATCATCAATATCAGTATTAGAGCGGATCCCCATCCAAAAGAGTGTGCTGATTCGTATGGCTGACTGGCTAATCTCCAAATTCTTAGAGGTAGGGCATCTACAGGGCCGGTTATTCCAGTAAAGAAGAGACTTGTACCCAATATTGTCATTATAAGCGGAGCTGTTTCACCGGCTATTCTAGAAATGGCTATCACTATACCGGTAAGTATTCCATTTTTGGCGCTGGGCAGAACTATTGATAATGTTACCTTTGCCTTTGAAATTCCCAGCGAATGACCTGCTTCCCGCAAAGAGTACGGCACTATTTTTAGTGTTTCTTCTGTGACTCTGACTACAATTGGAATCATTATTATCGAAAGTGATATAGCACCTGCAAGGACTGAAAATGATCCTATAGACAGGACAATGATTACATATCCTACAATTCCAATTACTATTGATGGAAGACCTGTGAGAACATCATTGAAGAATCTGACCAAATTAGGAAAAATGCCTTCTTTTGCAAATTCTGACAAGTAGATACCTGCGAACACACCTACGGGCGTTGCTATTAGGGATGCAAGTCCTACAACTATGATGGTCCCCTGTATTGCAGGACCTATTCCACCTCTTCCCGAACCAATAGATCCTTGAGGCTGGGTTAGAAATTCAAAACTTATTGCGCTGGCTCCATTTTTGATAACCTCTAATAATATGCTACCCAGAGGTACTATTGCAGCAAGGACACAAGCGATAGTAAAAATAGTAACAAGTTTATTCACAAAAAGTCGCTTTTTGTGTTTCTTGTTTACAGTTTCTTGGAGAATTTTACTATAATTTTTACTTTGATTGGCGTCATCGGTCATTGTGATTTAGCTCCGGATGGTATCTTGATTTTCTTCTTTACCAAAAGACGTGCAACAACGTTTATTCCCATTGTAAGGACCAACAGAATTGCCCCTAAAGCAATTAGGGCTGATAGATGTATATCTGATGATGCTTCATTGAATTCATTTGCTATTAGACTTGAAAGTGTCTGACCTTGCGAGAAAAAGGAAGTGGGAATTGCACCGGGTCCTATTACGTTACCAATGACCATGGTTACAAGTATAGTTTCTCCAACAGCTCTACCAAGGCCTAACATAGATGCACCCACGAGTCCTGATTTAACGTAAGGGAATACTGCTATTCTAACAGTTTCCCATCGAGTTGCCCCGAGACTGTACGCAGCTTCTCTTTGCGAATCTGGAACCACCCTCATAACCTCTCTACAGATAGATGATATTATAGGAATAATCATTATAGCCAAAACTATACCTGCCATAAAGATATCAAGTCCAAATGGGGTCTTTGCAAAAAAAGGAAGAGAACCATGAAACGTGTCATATAGTGGTTTTTCTATTAAATCTCGCACCCAAAACCTAAAAACAAACAAAGCCCAAAGACCATAAATTATGCTTGGAACAGCGGCAAGAAGTTCTGTTACAAAAGACAGAGGGGTGCCGATACGAGGAGGCGCGATTTCTGATATAAAAATTGCAATCGCTAAACTTATCGGAACTCCTATGGCCATTGCTATCGCAGAGCTCAGCAGAGTACCAATTATGAATGGAAAGGCGCCAAAGGCTTCTCGACCTTCCACTGCGTTCCAGTTTGATTGCAGGACAAATTGAATGCCTTCTTTGGCAAATATGTCTATTGAACCTCGGGTAACAGAAAAGGCTACAAGTCCTACCATGAGTAACGTATATGCGGCAGCACCTATGACAAGGACTGAAAATAATTTATCATGTCTTTTGTTTCTTGATACAAAGAGCGACGAGATATATCGGCTGTTTTTTGTACCCAATCCAGTCATATTAGAGCCACCTGATTACCTGACAAGGGGTTATTTTGTATCACTATCATTACCGTTATTATTGATATTGTTAATTTTAGTACCTGGAGTATATTAGAAAAAATATAGGAAAATGTAATAAAAAATGGGGTCATGTGGTATGTCATTTGTAATCCCTTTCGCCACTTCAGGATATTGGCTGACCCTTGAAGGTTAGGGATTTCAACGTATCTTGATCGAGTTTGACTACGCCGTCTGGAAGCGGGACATAGTTTAAGCCTTGAGCAGTTTTCTGGCCATCAGTTATTGCCCAGGATATGAAGTCAACTACTGCCTTTGCTTTTGCCTGATCCAGATTTGGGTCTGTGCTCAATTCCTTGTACAGAAGTAGGTACGAAAAACTGGCTATAGGATACGAATCAGCACCTGGTGCATTTACGAGAGAAACATTTGTCCAGACACCATCACCGTTTGGCAGCGATGATACATAAGTCTGAACAGCTGCCATTGTAGAGGCTAGGGATGCTTCAACAAAAGCACCCTGCTTGTTTTGGATAAATGCAAACGGTGTGTTTGTAGTCAGAGCGTAACTTAATTCAATGTAGCCTATTGTGTTGGGTGTTCCCTTTATCGCATTTGCTACACCTTCATTTCCTGGCGCACCAATGCCAACTGGCCATTCAACTGACTTGCCTTTTCCTAATTGCTCTTTCCATGCAGGACTTGCACTTGATAAGTAGTCAGTCCAAACAAATGTTGTACCTGAACCATCTGATCTATGAACTACAACTATATCATCGCCGGGTAATGTTTTGTCTTTGTTCAAAGACTGAATCTTGGGATCATTCCATTTTGTAATCTTGCCCAAGAAAATGTCTGCTAGTACTTCACCAGATAATTTTAGTCCCTTATCAGGGATGCTTGGTATATTGTATGCTGCGACAACAGAACCAATGGTTTCTGGGATGTGAACGGCTCCTGATGCTTTCTGACTCTCGTTTTGTGTCAGTGGCGCATCGGTTGCTCCAAAATCAACTGTTTTTTCTGTAAATTGCTTTACTCCACCACCACTTCCAATCGGCTGATAATTAATATTTACTTCTGGATGTACCTTTTGATAGTCAACTCGCCACGTATCAATCAGTGGAAATGGAAAGGTTGCTCCAGCTCCATTAATTGTAATTGTATTTTGCGCATATATAGCTCCTGACAGTATCGTAAACGCTGATAGTAGTATAGCTGCACTTATTCCTATGAGTATTTTGCTCATTTGCATAGTTTTTTATGAATAAAGTTAGTTGATAATTATTTACCATGTTTTTACCGTAGTCAATATACAACTATATTCATCAACGTAATCTATATACCTGATACGGAAATACTTTTTTCAGTACTCCTCCAATCCATCCGGGAAGTGACCATGCTTGGCTATGAATAAGGGTTTGTGATAAAATCACTATTAGTGATACTATATGATCTACATAAAAGCACAGGGAAATAATTAACAAGTCCGAATTGATTTATTGATACATGTATACGGTAATTTTAGCAAAGGAATATAATTATAAAAATCGATTGTTTGTCCTTTGCGAAAAGTGTTATTGGACTGCAACCATTTTAAGGGAAGTAGAGACTTGTGGATGTCCTGTTTGTAATAGCGATGAAATTGCATTGATACCCTTAGGATATGACGAAATGTATGAGTATTCCTTAGACCCCAAACAAGGACTAGAAATAAAATTTTCTATAATGAGGCGATAAATAAGCAGGTTTGGCGTATTGTTTGTCAATACACTAATCATCTTGCGGGTCCTTAGAATCCCCATACCGGATGACTTTTGATTTCTTAAGTTTAAAGGAATGATAAAAGATAATTTTAACAGTATATAAAAAGTGATATTGCGGTCAGAATTAGTTAGAATCCTAATCAATAAAAGTTCGACTTCGTTTATTGAAGGTAATTTGATGATACCTGATAATCCAATAGGCCTCGTTGTTTTTGCTCATGGGAGCGGAAGTGGTAAAAATAGTACTAGAAATCAACTAGTAGCAAAAAAATTAAACGACAGCAATATTGCAACAATGTTAATCGATCTTTTATCCGAAGAAGAACAGGAGTTTGATTCGCAAATAGAGAAGGTGACTTCCAAGATACCAGGTATGGTATTGAATAAATATAATATTTCCTTACTTACAAGGCGACTATCAATAGCAACAGATTGGGTATCCACCAATCCTTATACAGAGAAACTACAACTAGGTTATTTTGCTTCAAGTACAGGCGGCGCTGCTGCGCTGATAGCGACATGTGAATACAAAATTAAGTCACTTGTAATACGCAGTGGACGAACAGATCTGGTAGAAAATAAATTTTTAGAACAGATAGTATCGCCCTGTTTATTTATTGCTGGCAGCATGGAAAAATCTGTTATTAAGATTAGTGAGGAGACGATAAAAAAGATGAGAAATTCCGATGAAACAAAACTGAGTATTATTGAAGGTGCATCTCATCTTTTTGAAGAGGAAGGAGCCATGCAGACAGGCGCCGAATTAGCCACTCGATGGCTAACTAGACATTTTATTCCGGGTTGAAACTAAGTACAGACAATTAAATAAAAACTACAAATTCAATTAAGCTGAAATTTTAATATAAAATTTGGATAACATCATGTTTAATACCTAATTAGTATCAACGATGTTGTCTGGTATTGATATTAGACAAGATATTTGGTAAAATCCAATTAAAAATAAAGAACAGGGAGTCAGCGGGTAACATTTTAGCACATACGTTAAAGGGTGTTTTGAAAAATGAAGCGCGACATGAAATCACGATAATTGGGTTGCCTCGTGGCGGTTTAATAATTGCAGAGATCATTGCAACAAAACTAAGTTGCAATCTGGACATGATGATCTCTAAACGACTGCGGGCACCTTACAATGAAGAACTGGCTATTGGAGCTGTTGCTGAAGACGGTACCCTGTATTTGAATAAATCTTTAATTGATGAATTGAAAATATCTGATAAATACATTAACAATGAAGCATCATATCAGTTAAAAGAAATTAAGCGTCTAGCTGACGAGTACTATCATGTGAATTCATTCCTGGATGGAAGTCATAACAAGATTAATGATAAAACTATTGTTATAGTAGATGATGGAGCGGCAACGGGTTCAACGATATTGGCTACGGTAACAAGTTTAAAAAATAAATACCAACCTAAATCCATCATAGTTGCAGTTGCTGTTTCACCCAAGAGTACTGTGGATCTGTTGAAGAAAGAGGGCCTAAACCACCTGGAGGTTATTACAAGCCCTGCAGATAGTAATTTCGGATCAATTGAGCAGTTTTACCAGAGATTTGATCAAGTTAATGATAACCAAATCTTGGACATCATTCAAAGTTTGAAAAAATAAGAGTTTTATTTATTCATTAAATAGAAAGAAAATATGAGTATCAAATTTCTTTTATCGTTTCTATAACTGATTTATCCCAAAAATAAAATTCAATAAAAGAATATTGGATATTGGTTACTAGCAAGAGTATTATCATGGTAAATTGATTTGAATTGATTTACACTCAATTAATTCTACCTATCTGGGAAGCTGAACACATTGTATATATTACTTAATTATACTAGATATATTCTTGAACCTATTAGTTTCTCCAAAAAGCCTTAAAGAGCAACTCGGCAAGTCAAAAAATGACAATATTATTATTGATACCCGATCCTTTTCGGAATACAAAAAAGGACACATTCCGGGAGCTTTAAACGTTGACCTTTTTCAGTACCATTGGTTTGATACATCTAAAAAAGGCGTCAAGGAGTTCAATAGACAGTCAAGAATGTTGTTATCACATTTAGGAATACAAAGTAATAGTCATGTAATATTTTATGACAACGTGTCTGGTATCTTAGCATCCAGAGGAGTTTGGCTGTTGCATTACTTTTCGCACGATAAAGTAGGCATATTGGATGGGGGATTTGAAAAATGGAAAAAAATGGGATATGATATTGAATCAAAAAGTAATCCCTTAAAATATTCTAAATTCAAAGGCAGAATTAATTCCAAAGTATTGGCGACTGCTAAGGAGATAAAGCGAGCATTGAACAAGAAAAATGTGTCAATAGTGGACGCTAGGTCAACTAAAGAGTATGATGGTTCTGATGTTAGGGCAGTAAGGCGTGGTCATATCCCTTCAGCAATAAATATTGATTGGGAAAGCAATATAGAAAATGGAGTATTCAAGAGCGATGACAAAATAAGACGAATTTATTCAAATGTTCCTAAAAAATCGCAGGTAATCATATATTGTCAAGGAGGATATAGAGCTGCAAACTCTTTTTTGGCATTGAAACTTTTGGGATATGAGAACGTAAAAATGTACCTCGGTTCATGGGGCGAATGGGGTAATGATCTAGATCTTCCTGTCGCAAATTGAGACCAATACTTTCTTTTGGTATACTAACGGTTTTGCATCAAGATGCTTAACTTTAATACTTTAAATACAAATTATTTTTTGTGTTAAGTCTTCACGTTATTCAGGCTGAATTTGGAGATTGCTTCATATTGGAGCTCAAGTCAGAAAATCAATCAACATCAATACTAATAGACGGCGGTCCCTCTCAGACTTTTCAAAATCACTTGAAACCAACTCTTCAGAAATTAGACTTAAATGGTAACATAGACTTAATCGTGTTAAGTCATATAGATAATGATCATATTATTGGAATAATCGATCTTTTGAATGAGATTAAACACCAAAGAGAGAAAGGGATAAAGGAATCGGTAAATATAAGTAGAATTTGGCACAATTCATTTAAGAATTTATTTCAACTAAAAGAAGAGCCACAAAATATAATTTCTTCTTTTTTTCAGACTCAGGATCTCATAAAAATGAAAAACATCTCAGAGTCAATTATCATGAAAGGATTTCAACAAGGTACGGATCTAACTGATTTGGCAAAATCACTTAAAATTCCTATTAACCAAGGTTTAGGCAAGACAATATTTGTAGAAGACAAAGTAACATCTACTCGATTAAAAAACATCAATTTACACATATTTGGTCCTACAAAAAAGAATCTTGAAAAACTACAAATTGAATGGAATGATTGGTTTACAAAAAAACAACAAGCTATAAAAAGTGAATTAGGGCTAATTCAAATTTTAGATAACAGTGTTCCCAATTTAGCTAGTATAATGTTTTTGGTAGAGATAAAGAATAAAAAAATCCTCTTTACTGGTGACGGTCTCGGACGGGATGTACTTCGCTTATTATCAAAAAATAAAATGTTAGATAAAAATGGCAAATTTTATGTTGATGTCCTAAAAGTACCACACCATGGAAGCGAGAGGAATACGTCATTAGAATTTTTCAATACCGTTATTGCAGAATACTATGTAATATCAGCTAATGGACGAGACGATAATCCATCTCTGAATACGCTTAAGTGGATTATTGAAAGTGGAAAAACTGGGAAAAGTCCAAAGAAAATTATTTTGACAAATATGACTCCAAACGCCAAAAAGATATTAGAAGAGTACAATCAGACTGATTTCAATTATAAAAGCATCATTTTAGAAAAAAATGCTGATTTTTTGACAATCAATTTGTGACTAGTACAACAGTTGCATACAGTTACAAAGTAATTAATTGATGTTTAGAAAATAAAAATTTCCGAAAAAGATTTAGTAATACATAAATCATAAAAAGAAGAAAAATAATTGTGTTTTTCAAAGACAATCTTGACATTGTCCATAGGAGTAGCTGTATGATAAACTCGAGTAATCCTGCCTGTTTTATCATTCCCGAATATATGAATAAGAAAATAGTAGAAAAGGGAACAAAGAAACAGAAGGAAAAGGCGTGGAAAAATCTTGTTTTAACCGAACAATTGAGGGGTAGAAGATCTGTAACTGGATTGATGTCATCGATGTTTTCCGTCTCAAATAAACTTGACCGTACTATTTTTGATGCCAAGAATTCGGAGAATCTACCTGGGACATTAGTAAGAGGTGAGGATGGTAAAGTAACAGGAGGTAAGACCGTTGCCGAGGCATATGATTATTCTGGTTCAACCTACAATTTTTTCAAAGATATCTTCAACCGTAATTCCATAGATACAAGGGGTATGAAACTAGACTCTACGGTGCACTATGGGGAGGATTATAACAATGCTTTTTGGAATGGTACCCAAATGGTGTATGGTGACGGGGACGGCGATATTTTTCAACGATTCACAAAAAGCATAGACGTTATAGGCCATGAGCTTACTCACGGAGTAACACAGTATGAAGCAGCACTTGAATACCAAGGTCAAACGGGGGCGTTAAATGAGAGTTTTTCAGACGTCTTTGGTTCTCTGGTAAAGCAATATTCTCGCAAACAAAAAGCCGATAAAGCCGATTGGTTAATTGGTGATGGTCTCTTTAGTAAAAAAGTCAAGGGAGTTGCATTGCGTTCAATGAAAGAGCCTGGAAGCGCATACAATGATCCAACCATTGGTAAGGATCCCCAGCCTGGACACATGAAGAATTATGTAAATACAACAAGTGATAATGGTGGTGTGCATATTAACTCTGGAATTCCAAATCGTGCTTTTTGTCTTACGGCTATAGAGCTTGGCGGTTATGCTTGGGAAAAGGCAGGTAAAATATGGTATATCACACTGACCGAGCGGTTAAGGGAACGTTCTGACTTTCAAAGTGCAGCTAACTTGACAGTAGATGTTGCAACAAGCCTCTATGGCGATAATAGCCCTGAAGAGACAATAGTGAAAAAAGCATGGTACTCGGTAGGTATCAAAACAAGATCTAAAAAAAATAACTAATATCAAAATTGGTATTGATGCAGGTGAGAACGAAAATAGAACGTAGCTGAGGATTGTCCGAACTATCCACATCTACTAAGATGTAAATCAAGAAATTGCCTTTAGCACCAAGGGAGATAAAAATAATTGAAGAGCTAAATATGTTACTTTTTTTACTAATTACCAAAAATGCAGCCGATTATTATAGTTCCAGAATTTGTATTAAATATCGAAAAAGGACATTGAAGTGTGACCGCTTTCGTATTCCAGAAAATATGAGGACTAAGTAACCAGATCTCTATAATAACACTCAGACAACTGAATGTTGCCCAATTTGTTAGAAAATTATATTCAGTTATATGTCTGAAATTGACAAATCAGAATATATTACTACATAACTTCGAGATGATATTCTACTTCTACACGAAATTTTTTCGAATTTTTGATATTTTCTTCCGTTACGTCATTATAATTTCTTATTTTATCAAACTCTAATTTTTGGCCAATAAATTGTAATTCATGTATTCCACGACTTAGTGGTTTCAAAAATAACCAATATCCATCTGAAATGGCCTCTGTTTTAACACGTATTGCTTCATTTTTTTTATCCGGTATGTCAATTGGGAATAATCGTGAATGGACTCTATATGCGAAAAGATTCAAAATTTCATGTCCATCCAGCTTTACTGATAAAAACTGCGTGTGGTCGATATCTGCCTTTGAGTAAGCGTCAAGTTCCGACATTGTTTTCAAATGCGGGTCGGTATGAAATGAAATAATGTCTGTAATAATCGGGAAAAAAATTGAAGTGTCTCTTGGTATTGTACAACTCCTTTCAGCTTTTCCACCGAAGGTACCTGCAAGGAACCATACTGAATCATGAACTTGTCCCTCTTTTGAGTATTGGCCGGAGGGGTCGGTTACTGGACTTGATTCAAAAGGAAATGAATAACACCATTGCCACCAGAGTTCTACCCATGTTTCCCATGATTTTCCAAAAGGATTCTCGTCCCTTCTATATAGTCGCTGTGAGGATACATTCTTTAGATACTTTTGTCTCTCATTAATTGCAGTTGCTACAAAGTTTTTTACATCCTGTTCTGAATCAATGCCTTCTTGATTAATATCTGACATCTCATTTCCAAATTTCTTTATGATTTGCTTAAATTGAGAAGTAATATTGTGCTTCATTTCTGAGGCTCCAATACTGCCAATAAACCTTAATTCGTCATTTGCAGATTCATGAATTAGAGATCTTATTAGGGAATCTTTTGATGTTATCATGGCTGCATAATAAAGCCCTATAAGTAATAAATAACTAGAGATACTTGCAAAAGAGATACTAACGAGACCAAAAGGTGGGTAAGGAAGTAATGTTAGATTAGATACTTGATTAGATAGAAACAACAGGCATATCCCAATACCAGAAATTTGAATGAATTGTTTCAATGAATTATCTGTAATTTTTCTTGAAATTATCCAAAATGCAATGCCGAACACTATGGCACCGGTCACGCTAGTACTAACATCAAATAATGTGAGAAATCTAAGGAATGATACTGGAGTAAGTAAATGTGTTCCCATAAGTAAATCTGAAAACCAGAATTGGTAAAAATGAAATTTACTTATAAAATATATATTTGGAATAGACATAAGAAACCAAAACCTTATTCCTCCTATATTTGAAGAGTATGGTTTGAGAATCACAACTGAAGAGATCCATATCAGCCCGAATTCAAGGGTTGAGGTAATCAAATATGTGTTTTTCAGTTCCGGCTGATGAATAACGCTGTTATTAATCGACGGTATTAAAGGGTCCATGACTTGAAATACATTGAGGAAAGCAAAATAAGAAAAGAGAATAACCAAAATAGAATTAGCAACAATCGCCGTTGCCGAAAACGCAAAAACAAGGAGATGTCTGCTTTTACTAGCTTGATACCAAGATATGAAACGTATAAATAACAAAGATATAAAAAAAATTGAAATTGAAGATGATAATATGATAATATACTTAACAAGACTCGTGTAGTATGATTCTGAAACGATAATTTGGATAAGAACTGTTAGCAACATAGAAATAATAATTGATTGAATAATTACAGCTATTGACTTAATAATTCCACTGCTTATTTTAAAAAAAATAAAATCTATTTTTTTTGTTATTAATGATATTTTTAAATATAGGAACTGAATTAGGATTGACAATAATGTAATAATTGTAAATTCACCCACTATGGAATCCGATGTCCTGGTACTGATAGTGTAATTAGGGAGTTTAATAATTAGAACGTCTAGGCATAATACAAATATGGTGACTCCTGTCAGTATAAAGAATTTATTTCTGACAATAGTGGACATGGTTAGATTTTGATCCCTACCCCAATTATCAAAATATACGGTTTATGTTACTGGAATTTCATCGTTTCGCAATTAGATATAGTTTTGATTTAGCCGATTAACAGTTTTAGAAATGTTTTTAGAATTAACCAATATCAATCGTATGAATTCCGCTATGTGTACGGTTATAGGCAGTTTAGATCAATATTAATTACGCAAACGTGACTATTGTGGATACGATGATTCAAAACATACGTAATTATGTTGCATCTCTCGGCCTCAATTGGACTTGTAAAGAGTTTAATAGTTCCAAAATAATGTAATATTGGGTTGCAAATAGGAATTCTCATAGTATTATTTGCTGTTGCGTGGTACTTTGCATTTATGCTTGTGACTATCTATGCCAGTTCCGATGAAAATGTACGGTTCGAGGTTGGATCATCACCTTATAATATTACGGATAAGGAATGGGCTGCGAGATGGTGGCAATGGTACGTATCAGTCCCCTTAACTCATAGTCCTAATAATCCCAATTACCCAAACCATATTACTAACCAAACATGTTCAGTCTTTCAAGATCCTTCAAGTCCCGTTTTCTTTTTATTTAGCCCATATGTGGAAGAAAAAATGGCAGAGAGAACATGCGATGTTCCCAAAGAAAAGGCCATTATGGTTCCCATTGTGTCCGGTGAAATGGACACTGGAGACCCAAGTTTAAGTGACAATTCTACTCAATCATTAGAAGACACCGCGACAGGAGGGAATAATAATGCCGCAATTCTCGTAAGACTAGACGGCGATACTTTGAATTTTAACCAAGATTCAAAATATAGAATTCTAACAAAGCCCTTCAATATCGTCTTGCCAGAGCACACTTTCCAGCACATTGGGATCCTAAGCTTAGAATTCCACGTGGACAAGTTGTCGCG